>OJJH01000116.1_pt1 | contig 39058 bp, 44 predicted proteins | sample 1596251 | NCBI WGS metagenome assembly OJJH01 (sample SAMEA4350153, study PRJEB24818) | metagenome | biome: human; feature: gut; material: faeces | place: Denmark | collected 2013-09
ATTATCAGCGTTGTCCCAGTTGTGAATCAACAAAGAAAATACCGGTATCACCAGCTTTCTTGATTTTATCCACAATTCCCTGTGCAGTAGCTTCTTCTTCTACCTGTTCGCGGACAAATCCCCACAAGAAATCCTGAGTAGCTTTATCTTTTTCAGCAGCAGCCACATCTACCAGCTTGTCTACCAATGCAGATACATGGCATTCGTGTTTGTAAACGTGTTCAAACACTTCCAGCGGAGTACCCCAGCCATTGGGAACCACATCAATCTTGTCAACTATAGCAGTTCCGCCACGTTTGATGATGTAATCGGCCATTGCATAAGCATGTCCCATTTCTTCCTGAGATTGTTTCTTCATCCAATGTGCAAAGCCACTGAAACCTTCTTTCTCAAAGTAGAAGGACATTGCCAAGTAGAGATTAGCAGACCACATCTCAGCCGTAATCTGTTCATTGATTGCCTTTTGTAATTTTTCTGAAATCATAATCGTATTCTTTATTAAGTTGTTAATGTAGTTTCTTATTGAACTCATTACAAAAATAACAAGATTTCAGTCAAAATTGTTCCATGCTTCCCGCATTTTTAAACTACATTCACACTTCAGGCGTGGATACTTATTTTTTAATTACACCAGCTCGTCGGAAGTATATCCCTTCGGCAGTTCACGGCAGTTGTAGCCGGATGCCATGATTTCACCGTATGCACCTGCCGAACGAAGGGCTATCAGGTCGCCACGCTTCACTTTGTTCAGGTCGATTGCCTTACCGAAAACATCGGACGACTCGCAAATTGGCCCTACTACATCGTAAGCTTCTACCGGTTCTTCGGATGTAATATTTTCCATTTTATGGTAGGCTTGGTATAGAGCCGGACGAATCAGGTCGGTCATACCTGCATCAAGGATGGCAAATTTCTTCTTCGCTCCCTGTTTTACATACAGAACTTTGGATATTAACGTACCGCACTGACCAACAACCGCACGACCGAGTTCGAAATGCAAAGTCTGATAGGGACGCAATTTCAGTTGCCCGGCATAAGTGGCAAAGTAGTCTTTGAAGTTCGGGATTGCCTGGCGGTTGGGATGTCCGTAGTCAATGCCGAGACCACCGCCTACGTTGATGTGTTCCACCAGGATACGACGGGCCTCCAGTTTGTCCTGCAGTTCGTTGACACGGTTGCAGAGGGCGATAAAGTCGCCCATATCGAGAATCTGCGAACCGATATGAAAGTGAAGTCCGATGAATTTGATGTTCTTCATTTCCTGGGCTACGTCAATCACTTTGTCCATATCCTGCATACTGATGCCGAATTTGTTTTCAGCCAGTCCGGTAGTGATATTGGCGTGAGTATGCGCGCCGACATCGGGGTTGATACGGAAAGCGACATTGGCTATCTTATTTTGAGCGGCAGCCAGTTCGTTGATTACTTCCAGTTCGGGGATGGATTCTACGTTGAAGCAGAAGATGCCGTATTCCAGTCCGAGGTTGATTTCCCAATCGGCTTTGCCCACTCCGGCAAAAACGACTTTGTTGGCAGGAAATCCGGCACGGATAGCGGCACGGATTTCTCCACCGCTTACACAATCGGCCCCCATTCCACTCTCACGGATGATGGTAAGTACTTTCGGGTTGGCATTTGCTTTGACAGCATAATGCACTGAATAATTAGGATATTTGGCAACCTCGTGGTTTATAGCCGACAATGTATCACGCAGCACCTTGGTATCGTAGTAATAAAAAGGGGTCTGCAAAGTGCGGAACTTATCGATTGGAAATATTCCTTTCATAATTCGGAAAACTTGTTTAGTTAGTTAAAAAGAGCGCTTTTATCAGGTTGGTAAAAGCGCTCGTGTTATTTGTGGAATTATTTGTTGTTGAAAAGCATATTGCTCAGCGACTGTAACGCTACCTTCTTGTCGCATTCCCGAATGAGGAAAGAGATGTTGTAGTTACTTCCACCGAAAGAAATCATTCGCACTGGTATGTCGCGCATCGCATCGAGCGCTTTTGCTTCGAAACCGACGTTTTCCCATTCCAGGTCACCTACAACGCAGATGATACACATTTCTTTGTCAACAGTCACTGTTCCGTATTTTTTCAGGTCATCGAGGATTTCGTTCAGATGCTTGGTGTTGTCGATGGTGACAGATACACCTACTTCCGAAGTACAAATCATGTCGATGGATGTCTGGTAGCTTTCGAAGATTTCAAATACTTTACGCAGGAAACCGTGAGCCAACAACATACGGCTGGATTTAATCTTGATGGCTGTAATGTTGTCTTTGGCAGCTACCGCCTTGATTTTACCTTTTTCCGTGTCGTTGGATATCAATGTGCCGGGAGCTTCCGGATCCATTGTGTTCAACAAGCGTACGGGGATATTGGCATATTTGGCAGGCTGGATACAGGTCGGATGCAGGATTTTCGCACCGAAGTAGGCCAGCTCGGCTGCTTCTTCAAAGTGAAGCTGACGAACCGGGGCTGTCTTGTCAACAATACGCGGGTCGTTGTTGTGCATACCGTCGATGTCTGTCCATATCTGAATTTCGGAAGCATTCACGGCTGCGCCAATCAGGGACGCAGTGTAATCGCTGCCACCACGTTGCAGGTTGTCTATCTCACCGTAAGCGTTGCGACAGATGAAGCCTTGCGTAATGTAGATTTCCACGTCCGGATAGAGGTCGAGTTGAGCCTGCAACTTCTCCTTAATATATACAGGATCCGGCTCTGCGTTTTTGTCAGTACGCATGAATTCCAAAGCCGGAAGCAATACGGACTTCGCGCCACATTCCTGCAGGTAGAAGTTTACCATAGCCGTAGAGATAAGCTCGCCCTGTGCCAAAACCACTTTCTCTTCAAACAAAGTGAAAAGGTCTTTCGTGTAGGAGCGGATGTAGTCGAAGTGAGATTTGATGACTTCCAAGCCTTTCTGTTTATATTCCTGAGTTGCAAAAAGCTCATCAACGTGCTGTTTATATTTAGCTTCCAGCTTATTGATAATCTCGTTGGCACCCTCCGGATTCTTCTTATACAGATAGTCCGAAATTTCCACCAATGTGTTTGTCGTACCTGACATAGCTGAAAGGACAACAATCTTCTGTTCACCATCGGTAATCAATTTGGCTACTTCCTTCATGCGCTGAGCAGAACCTACGGAAGTTCCTCCAAACTTTAAAACTTTCATTTTCGTTACTGTTTTAGTTATCTATATTTAAATCTATTTCTATTGTTCTCTGCCGGGGCATGTATTCGTTGGTGACATCTACTATCTGATGGTCGGCACAACGGTATACCCTGCCGGGGTATTCTTTCAGCAATTGCAGGTTGTGCGTCGTCATCACTACGGATGAACCGGTCTTACAAATATCGTGCAATAGCTCGACAATGGACTTCCCTGTTTCTACGTCCAGATTTCCGGTTGGTTCATCCGCCAGAATGATGTCCGGGGAATTGAGCACGGCACGCGCTATTACGATGCGTTGCTGTTCGCCGCCGGAAAGCTCATTAGGCAGTTTGTAACCTTTGTTGGACATTCCGACTAAATCGAGCACTTCTTCAATACGTTCCTTTATCTCTTGTTTGTTTTTCCAACCTGTGGCGCGGAGCACAAACTCAAGGTTGTTGTAAACGGTACGGTCCGTCAGCAGTTGGAAATCCTGAAACACAATGCCTAACCTCCGGCGTAACTGCGGGATGTGCTTGCGTTTGATGGAACGCATATTATAGCCCAGCACTTCCGCTTCACCGTCGATTACATCCAGTTCGCCATACAAGGTTTTGAGCAGGCTCGTTTTGCCGGAGCCGACTTTTCCTATCAGATAGACAAACTCGCCTTTGTGCAGTTCAAGATTGACATCATTCAGCACACAGAGTTCCTGTTGATGGATTTCTACGTTCTTATATTGAATTAATGCTTCTTCCATGTACTGCTATGTCTTTCCTGCAATTCGCGTGCAAGGTCTTCGATGCGATAGCCTTTTGAAGTGAGTAATACAATCATGTGATAAATCAGGTCGGCTCCTTCGTAAATCAGGCGCTCGTCTGTTCCATTGGTTGCTTCGATGACTGTCTCTACTGCTTCTTCACCTACTTTCTGCGCCATCTTATTGATGCCGGACTCAAATAGACTCGTCGTGTAGGAGCCTTCGGGCATTTCTTCGTGACGTTTGTCGATGAAGTCTTGCAATGCTTTCAAGAACATTACAGGTTCTTCGTTCTTCTCCCCCCAGCAAGTATCCGTACCTGTATGGCAAACCGGACCTACCGGATTCACTTGTATCAGCAGGGTGTCATTGTCACAATCGGCTTTGATAGAAACTACGTGAAGGAAGTTACCGCTTTCTTCTCCTTTCGTCCAAAGACGGTTCTTTGTACGGCTGAAGAAAGTTACTTTTCCGGTTTCTACCGTTTTATCATAGGCTTCTTTATTCATGAAGCCCAGCATCAAGACTTTACGTGTTTCGTTGTCCTGTATGATAGCCGGAACAAGTCCGTTCATTTTATCAAAATCCAATTCCATTTTATTTAATATCTTAATTTACTATTTACGCATAACAATACCGTCGCCGCAGCCTGAAGGCTAATTTTTGCACCACAGTAATTACCTGATGGTAATTACTTCGCCGCAGCCTGAAGGCTAATTTTTGCAACGCAGTAATTACCTGATGGTAATTCCTTCGCCGCAAAGATACGATTTTAATTCGGGAATTTTAATTTCTCCGAAGTGAAAAACGCTGGCTGCCAGCGCCGCATCTGCTTTTCCTTGCAAAAAGACATCACGGAAGTGTTCTTTGCAGCCTGCACCACCCGAAGCAATCACGGGGACAGAGAGTTGCCCCGCCAATGCGGCAAGTGCTTCATTCGCATACCCGGTCTTTACTCCGTCATGATTCATGCTCGTAAAAAGGATTTCGCCCGCTCCACGTTCCTGTGCTTCTTTTGTCCATTCAAACAGGTCTTTATCGGTTTCGATACGTCCTCCGTTCAGGTAGCACTTCCAACCTTTTTCCGTTTGCTTGGCGTCTACTGCCAATACACAGACCTGCGAGCCGAAATTCTTGGCAATCTCATCAATCAGTTGCGGATTGCGGATAGCGGAGGAGTTGATAGATATTTTGTCGGCTCCGGCATTCAGCAGACGGTCCACGTCACTCAGTTCGTTGATTCCGCCGCCTACGGTAAACGGAATATTGATATTGGCAGCAATACGTTTCACCAAGTCCGTGAATGTCTTACGCCCCTCATGACTGGCGGTAATGTCAAGGAAAACAAGTTCATCGGCTCCTTGTTCACTATAAGCCCGTCCCAACTCTACCGGGTCACCTGCTTGACGCAAATTAACGAAATTCGTTCCTTTCACGGTTTGTCCGTCTTTGATATCCAGACAAGGTACTATTCTTTTTGCTAACACAATCCTATTTTTATTTACTGTTTGACAATTTAAAATCAGACAATCAAAGGTCTCAATCCAAAAAGATTTTCAAGTCTTTCAGAGTGAGCCGCCCTTCATACAGTGCTTTTCCAAAGATCACTCCTGGCACTCCGGCTTCGTTCAAGGCAATAATGTCATCGACATTACTTACTCCACCGCTGGCCATTAGATAAAGGTCGGGGAATTTTTCCAACATTTCCTTGTACAAGTGAATGGAAGGCCCTTTCAACATCCCATCACAACTGATATCTGTGCAGATTACTTTTCGGACACCTTTATTTATATAGTCTTCGAGAAACGGAAAAAGCTCACAGGCGCTTTCGTCCTTCCAGCCGTTTACGGCTATCTTATGCTCTTTTACGTCCGCCCCCAGGATTATTTTATCACTTCCGTACACTTCCAGCCAATGACAGAACAATCCGGGATCTTTCACGGCAATGCTGCCGCCCGTCACCATTTGCGCACCGCTTTCGAAAGCGATTTTCAAATCTTCATCACTCTTTACTCCGCCGCCAAAATCTATTATCAAGGAAGTACGGGTAGCGATTTGCTCCAACACCCGATAATTGACTACATGATGAGAAGCAGCTCCGTCCAAGTCCACCACATGAAGTCTGCGGATACCATTGGCTTCAAACTCCTTGGCAACTTCCACCGGATTTTCGTTATATACTTTCTTACTGTCGTAATCTCCCTGGGAAAGACGTACGCACTTTCCGTCAATAATATCAATGGCTGGAATAATTTCTATCATCTATTATCTATTTGCTAAAAGTTTATTATAAACGATGAACGAGTTTATTATAAACTATGGTGGAGTTTATTATAAACGGCAACATAGTTTATTATAGATTCAAAAAGTTCGTCAGAATCCTCTCTCCCGTCTTACCGCTTTTCTCCGGATGAAACTGGGTGGCATAAAAGTTATCTTTATGCAAGGCGGCACTAAACGGATGAATATAATCAGTCGTAGCAGCGGTAAAGTCGCAAGTCGGCACATAAAAACTATGCACGAAGTAAACAAATTCTTCGTCGGTAAATCCTTCAAAGAGTTTACTGTTCGTTTCTCCGATTGTGTTCCAACCCATATGAGGTACTTTGTCTTCGTGCTTCTGCGGAACAAAACGCTTCACGTCTACATCAAAGATATTCAAACAGTCCACTCCCCCTTCTTCGGAATAACGGCACATCAACTGCATACCGAGACAAATCCCGAATACAGGCTGGCGCAGATTCTTTATCAGCTCGTCCAATCCTGTCGCTTTCAGATGGTTCATGGTAGTTTCCGCCTCTCCTACTCCGGGAAAAATTACCTTATCGGCTGACTGGAGTTCTTCTTTATCGGCAGTAATCACCGCTTCCACTCCCAACCGCTTCAAAGCATAATCCACAGAACGGATATTACCGGCATTGTATTTTACGACTGCTACTTTCATCAACTAAATATTACTGTTTTATTTTTATAAGCCAAAATTTTACGTTCAATGTGCTTCTGTACCGCACGTGAGAGAACGATTTTCTCCAAGTCCTTTCCTTTGTTTACAAGGTCTTCGATAGCGTCTTTATGAGTGATACGCACTACGTCCTGTTCGATAATCGGACCTGCATCCAGTTCTGTCGTCACGTAATGGCTGGTTGCACCGATAATCTTCACACCTCTTTGGAAGGCAGCGTGATATGGCTTCGCACCTACGAACGCAGGAAGGAAAGAGTGATGGATATTGATAATCTTATTCGGATAAGCGTTTATCATCTGCTCGGAAATCACTTGCATATAGCGTGCCAGTACGATAAATGTGATTTTATGCTTGGCAAGCAGTTCCATCTCCTTGCGTTCTTGTTCTTCTTTTGTTTCTTTGGTAATGGGAAACAAATAGAAAGGAATGCCGAAACGTTCGGCCACATGTTGCAAATCGGGGTGGTTGCTTATAATAAGAGGTATCTCCACATTCCACTCTCCGGCTGTGTAACGAGCCAGCATATCGAAAAGACAGTGTGACAGCTTAGAAACAAAAATAGCCATACGCGGTTTTACATCCGAAAAATAAAGACGGAAATCCATTTCGTATTTTTGACCATAAAGTGTTCTGAAATAATCTTCAATCTTTTCCTGGGGAACCAGAAAATCTTTCAACTCCCATTCAATACGCATGAAGAATATGTTTTCTACATGGTCTACATACTGGTCCAAATAGATAATATTTCCTTTGTTTACCGTAATAAAGTCTGTCACTTCCGCAAGGATTCCCGGTTTGTCGGGACAGTGCAATAACAGTTTGGCTGTTGTCATCATTCTTTTTACTAATTTACGATTCCAGGCAGAACCTTTTCCACCTTTCTTATTTTAGTCCGCAAAAATAACGATTTATTGCAAAATTACGAATTATTCAAGCAGAAAGTTGATATAAAAACGGTGATTTCTTACAGATAGAAAGATTTCGAGAGTTCTTTTCTATGAAGAGGATGACAAACTTCAGGATAGTGACGCTATCGTCTTTGGATAGCGTCACTATCTCATTATAATGGCGTCACTATGATAACCGGATAGCGTCACTATCCTGATAGAAGAAAAAACAATATTTTTTTTCATTACAAAAGTACTCAAAATGAGACACTAAGCGTTTTTCTTGTTTTTTCTTGAAAAAAACTTTTCCTAAAACGCTTGCAGATTTACAAAAAACAACTACCTTTGCACCCGCAATCGAGAGAGATGCAGATTAATAAAATGAAATTCTGGTGCGTTAGTTCAGTTGGTTAGAATACATGCCTGTCACGCATGGGGTCACGGGTTCGAGTCCCGTACGCACCGCTTCTTAATGAAGAGGCGGAAAGAATAAAAAGAGTTAGTCTAAATAAAATTTGGTGCGTTAGTTCAGTTGGTTAGAATACATGCCTGTCACGCATGGGGTCACGGGTTCGAGTCCCGTACGCACCGCTTCTTAAGAAAAATAAAAGGCTTTGTAATCCAATATTACAGAGCCTTTTTATTTTCTCATATTTCAAAAAGAGCAGTTGCCATGTAGAATATTGACATTTTAGGTGCGGATTAGCCGAATTACACTATCTTTGTACACGAAAAAAAACAAAATCATGAAAGAGGTAATATTCGTAATCTTAAATGAGTTCGCCGATTGGGAAGGTGCATTTATAGCTACATGTCTGAATCAGGGAATCAAGCCCGGAAACCCCATTACTTATAAAGTAAAAACCTTATCGATAACCAAAGAGCCCGTTAGTTCAATAGGCGGATTCAAAGTGCTGCCCGACTACGGACTAAAAGATATGCCGGAAGATTATGCCGGTTTGGTATTAGTCGGTGGCATGAGCTGGTTCTCACCTGAAGCTGAGTTGATAGTTCCACTAGTAGAAAAAGCCGCCAAAGAGAAAAAATTAGTTGCCGGAATATGCAATGCTTCCGTTTTTCTTGGTATGCATGGTTTTCTTAATAAAGTAAAACACACCAGCAATACAATCGGATATCTTAAACAATATGCTGGAGATAAATATACAGGTGATTCCAACTACATCAACAAACAAGCTGTAAGAGACGGAAATATCGTAACTGCCAACGGAACCGGGCAATTGGAGTTTTGCAGGGAAATATTATATGCATTAGAAGCCGACACAGCCGATGCGATAGAAGAAAGTTATCTGTTTTATAAAAACGGATTCTGTCCGGAACAATAGAATTAATCTAAAAGAATTAAACATGGTGCACTTGGTATATTGTGATGATAAAACGAAAGTATTGGAGAAAATACTTGATGGCAGTAAAACAATGGTGGTTCGCGGTGCTGCCGGACGAAAAATCCCGCACAGTCGGGTAAATGAAGGTGAAATCCTCTATTTTATGCAGAAAGGCTCGAAGAAAATTTCAGCCAAAGCTACGGTAACTCATGTCGAAAACTATCAGAAACTGACAGAAGAAGAGATTATCACTATCCTTGCTCATAACCAGCCAAAACTTAATCTGACAGATAAGCAGAAGGAACGTTGGCATAAGAAATGTTTAATACTGATAGGATTCTCCAATGTGGAAAAGATTGAGCCGGCATTTGACTTTGAACACCAAGGAAATATGGATGATTGGTTGATTCTTGAAAAAATCGAAGATGTGGTTGTAGGTACAAGTATTCCGTATAACTACGAAAAAAGTAAGTTCAGATAAAACCAATAAGAACAGATTTACAAATAAAAGGCTTTGAGTTCCGGATTCAAAGTCTTTTACTTATACATATCATTTACTTGTCATACCCATACCCCGCAACCATTTCAAAACGGACTCTCCGGAGTCGGAAACATTATTACGGGAAATAGCAAGCCCTTTCTGCATTTTGGTTCCCTTTTCCAATGAAGCAATGGTCTTTTCCGCTTGTGAAAAACGGCTTCCACCATGTGTACAGAATGGTATAAGGGTTTTACCAGTAAAGTCATATTCATCGAAGAACGAATAGAGTGCCATTGGCATATCATACCACCAATTCGGAAAGCCTATAAATACAATATCATAGTCGGCAAGATTCTTGATGTGTGTTGCCAATTTCGGACGGGCTTTCGAGTCAACTTCCTTTTTGGCAGCATCTATTAATTCCTTATGTGTACCCGGATAAGCATGCGCGGTCTTAATCTGAAATAGGTCGCCGCCCGTCTCTTCCTGATGAGGGTAGCTACATATTCGGTATTGCCATAAAGTTTACCGTTCGATACAAGACGGCTGGCACCGGATGAGGTATCTACGCCATCTGTTTCGGGCGAAGTGAAGTAAACAACAAGCACCTTGCCTTTAGTCGGTGCTATACTTGCATTGACTGTTGTTGACTCTACTTCAGGCATTTCCGCCAAATGATTAACTGCTATTGCATTAGCATAAACAACAAAGCCACAAGCCAGCGCTGCTAAAGTTACAAATGATAAATAAATTTTTCTCATTATCTGAATATTATTAAGGATAAGAAATACTACATTGAATATCACGACATCAAACTGATCTTCAAGCCATTGTCCCGATAAAGCGACTACAGTCTTTTTCCAAAAAACTCCACCAATTTATTCACTGCCATGTCTACATATTCGGGAACATAGTAAGTCTGGATATGAGTAGCCCCGGGTATCAGGAATAATTCCTTGTCCGCAGTTCCGGTTGCTTTTTGGAAGGCTTCATCAGTCATATAGAAAGTATCGGCTTTGCTGCCTGCCAACATGAGCAATGGCTGGTTTATCAAGTCAACGTTAGAAGTAGCGTCCCATGTCATCAAGTCAAGCAAGCTGCTGACCGTATATCTGAAAGTGGAATTCGGATGAGCATGAGTTTTGCCATAATAGATAAATCCTTCACGGTATAAATCGAACGGCAGTTGGGCTATTTGTTCATCGGTCAAGTTGGATTCTCCTGTATATAAAATTTTACCACCTAGCATTTCTTGCGCACGGGCGTCTGTTGCCTGTTTCAGCCTTTCCTGAATGGTAGAAATCTGAGAACCCATAAAACCTTCTCTTCTGACTTTGCCGGAATTAAACATACTCAAAGTAGCTACCGCCTTTAAACGCTTGTCTGATTGAGCGGCTTTTAAAGTGTATCCGCCACCGCCACAGATTCCGAGAATACCGACCCGCTCCGTATCAACACCCGGATAATGAGTAATATAATCAATCATGCCATGAATATCTTCAATACGGCAGGCAGGCTTATCCGTATTGCGCGGTTCTCCGCCACTTGCTCCCTGAAAAGAAGCATCCGCCACCAGGGTGATATATCCATTCTCTGCCAAACGCTGCGCATAAAGACCGGCAACCTGTTCCTTTACTCCTCCATTGGGATGCGCCACAACTATTGCCGCATATTTCTTTGCAGGATTATAATCAGCAGGCACATATACATTCGCTGCGATATCTATTTCATGTAATTGATAAGTGACAGGATGGATATTCACCTTACCTTCGATATTTTCTTTGAGTGCATTCTCATAAACCAGCCCGAAAGAATTGTTCTGTGCGGAGAGAGCCGCAATACCTTGAGTTAGTATCATCATAACAACAAAATTGAGAGTTAAATATTTCTTCATAATGGTTTCTTTTAGTCTGAATATTAATTTTCGATAATGCAAAGTTGGGAAGATTTTCCGGACAAGGCAATAGACGGATTACTGATATGCTAACACATTTTACTGATTGTATAAAGCTATCTATCAGACGACTAACACAGATTACGGATTAACCAACCTGAATTACAGTTTCTAAGACATACCATGCTTATTTATCACATAAAATCATTAACTTTGTAACAAAGCAAAAGGTAGTAGGCACAACTCCCAATGAATACCGGCAGCAAGTCGGATAGAGGAAGAAAATTTCTTCCTCTATCTGTGCAAGTAAGTATCTCTATTCTATATATTATAAGTTCTATTCTACAACAAAACTTTCAGACTTGAAGTTACTATAAAACCTTCCGGAAGTTGCCGTAAATTTCAATACACAATAGTCGGGGTCGGTGACTCCTTCGGGATAATACATTGTATCGCCTTCCTGCCAAATCATTTCTTTACTGCCACTGTCGGTCAGCACTTCCATGGTGCCGCACAACATGACTCCCCTGAAGAAGCGGTTATCACAAAAATAAATGCAGGCATGACTGTTTTTCCGGTATTGCGTAACACGCATTGATGAAGTATTCGTAGTCAGATAAATCGTTTTTATCCCTTCCCGTTTACGAGGTTGCAACATAGCTTTAATATTGGGAAATCCTTCGCTGTCTATGGAACCGATAAAAGCTGTTTTCTGCTTATCAATCATGTTTCCTACCGTTTTTTCTGCGTCTCTCATCTTTTTACAGTTTAATTGGTTATTAATGATGCAAAAGTAAGGATATTGAGTAGAGCCGGTGCAATAAAAAGAAAGGGAGAAATAGTACTTTTCACGGTTTATACTTCTTACGGAAGAGTAAAGGTGTTTCCCCCGTATGTTGCCGGAAGCAGCGGATAAAATAAGAAACCGTTGAGAAATGAAGTTCAAACGCAATATCCGATATCGGAACGTCTGTATAGGCCAGCAATTTCTTTGCCTCATCTATCACTTGATTCTGGATGTATCGCTTCGCACTAAGTCCCATTACCGAAGTAATGATTTCATTCAGGTAATTGGGAGTGATACAAAGTTTATCCGCGTAAAACTGAACAGAATGTTGTTCCTTCAAATGAGCTCCGACCAAATGGATGAATCTGTCTATATGGATATTATTGATTTCTTTATCTGTGGTGATTTCCTCATTCAAAACAGCTTTCTGATAAGCCCGTTCCAACAGCATCAGAACTTCATAAAGCAATGCCCTCAAAACATGCACATCATTCTGTTTGTAAGAGTCAATCTCCATTTTAATATTGTGCAAGACTTGAAGGACACGTGTATAAAGTTCGTCCGAGAGATGCAACTTGGCTGATTTTCCCGGTTTGAAAAACGCAAGATGCCGGACAAACATGGAATCTCTAAAGAGAGACGATAAAAACTCATCTTCAAAAATCAAGGCGTATCCGTTTGATATATGATGTGTATCCCAGTTCCGAATCTCTCCCGCTTTAGAGAAAAACACATCTTGAGGAAAAGCCTCATAAGTACGGTTGTCAATAGAAAAGCTCCCCTCTCCTTCCGTTATAAAAGTAATATCATAATAAGTCAGCGTATGAACAGGACTTGCTGCCAAGAACTTCTTCACATATTTCAGTTCTACGACATCAATCAAAAGTTCACTGCCATATTTATTCTTATGGAAAGTATATCGGGGAATCGAGTTCTTCATTATGGAGTACAAAAATAATATTCCTTATCAAATATTCCAAAGCTTTTCCACTTTAGAGAGAAACGAAAACAACAATAGACTATTTGATAAGAAATATCTCTAGGACATTCTCTTTTGGTTATATCGCAAATACCAAATACAAATCAGCAACGAAACCACCGTTGACAAGGGCGGAGCAAAGCCCATGAGGAACAGCGAGGAACTGTCTATCCGGCTGAAGCAGTACGACAACGGAATACGGAACAGGAAGGTCGCTATCAGACTGTGAATCATCGGGAACAATGAATTTCCCTGTCCGCTGAAGTAAGAATTGATACAGAACACAAAACTTACAATGATACAGTCGATACTATACCCCCGCAAATAATCCGCCGCCATTGTTACCACCGCCGCATCCTTGGAGAAGAATGCGGTAAGCGTCTCCGGCAGGAATTGCGAATACACACAAACCGATACACCGAAAACAAGGGCAATTCCAATGCCCGAAACCAAGCATTTATTCATCCGCTGTATCAGTCCCGCACCGTAATTCTGTGCCGTCATGGTCGCCACTGCCGATGATATAGCCATTGGCGGAAGCATCGCAAAGACGATGATTTTCTCTACAACACCTAAAGACGCTGACGCGATAACTCCCATTTGATTGACAATGACCGTTATAATCAAGAATGAAATATTGATTAACGCATCCTGTAATGCAATAGGCGCTCCCAATGCCATTATCTTTTTGGACAAGTTCTTGTTCAACCGGATATCTTTCCGTGTAAACTCGAAATGGAATCCATGCCGATGTAAGAACCCCAACGCGATGACAAAGCTACCTCCCTGGGCAGATATGGTAGCCAATGCGGCTCCCGTAGCCCCCAAATGGAAATAACCGACCAAGATAAAGTCGAGGACAATATTAATCACACACGCCAATCCTACAAAATAAAGTGGCGTCTTGGAGTCGCCCAATCCACGCAGGATGCCACATACAACATTATATCCTATAATGAATAAAATACCAGCCGAGCATACCAGGATATAACTTTTCGTATCGGCCATTGCTTCCGTAGGGGTATGCATCAGTTCGGCTATCTGCCCGTGAAACACGACCATGACCAAAGTCAGCAACACTCCTACGATTGAAAACAGCCATACAGAAGAACCGATTGTAAACGCTACCTTCCGGTTATCTTTTGCTCCGGTGGCAATAGCAATCAGCACGGTTGTCCCCGTCGTAATGCCAAGAATGATGCCTGTAATCGTCTGCATCACTTGGCTACCGATAGCCACAGCCGCCACACTGGCAGAATCATCATATTGCCCCACTACAAACAAGTCCGCCCCGCCATAAAGTGCCTGAAGCACGTTGGCAATAAGGAAAGGTACTGCAAATTGCAGCAATACTTTAGGAACACTCCCCTGTGTCAAATTCAACTCTTTCATAGTTTCTTCGATACTTTACCTCTTATCTTAAATTGTTACAATAAAAAAAGTGCCGGACAAGCGAATGATTTACACCATTCATCTTATCCAGCACTATAATTATCTATTATAGCACCCTCCGATGAGGATTTTTATGCCTGTCCCTATTTTCGGGCTGCAAATATGGGCTTTGTTTTCATAACTACCAAATTATAGCTGAATTTTATTGTTTTTATGATACAATCGGATATCAATGTGATACCAATTTCAACCCGATAATAGAGCAAATCAGTGTGAAGATAAAGAACAACCGCCCCGCACTTGCAGGTTCTTTAAAGAAGAAGATAGAATTTGGAATTTTTACGGTTTGCCAGAAACAGGTGAAACCCTTTAGGATAGGTTACTTCCGTCACTTCATTCAGCAAGGTTTCCTTGGATGTAAGCAGCAGTTTATAGATATTGTCAATGATGTCATAGATGTCCATATCCATAGATTCTTTTATTTAAATTGGTATACTTTATCCGCTTTTCTATTTCCTAAAGCGGAAGAAAGCAGGCAGGCGGTCGGGATTCAACGTGTAGCGGGCATGGTCTTTCAAAAACGGTTCGGAATTCATCACTGCACAAGAATGGGTTACTGCCGACATCATTTCCCAATCTTTCTGCGAGTTGCCAACAATCAATACTTGCTCCAGAGGGAAAGCTAAAACTTTACATATATGGAGTACTCCTTTCTTTTTGCCGGCTTCCTTATGTACAACTGTGATAAGGGGTGGCTTATAAAATACCTGATAAGGTTTTGCTTTTAATCGGGAAAGAATGTTCTCCCTCTGTTCTTTTTCATAAACCAGCATGCTATACTTATAGACTTGGCCTTCATAGCTATGCGCCGTTATCTTTACGGATTCCCCGTTTACATCCAGTAGTAATTCAACCGGTAAACATCGGCTCTGCCCGTCATACAACAATAATCCGCCGTCTGCAAATACCCCACCTTTGAACAAACAGAAAAGAGTCTTACCTAATTTTCTACGCGCCTGTTCCACTGATAAAGAAGTAGCCAGATATAATGGGACAGATTGCGCCATATAGCGTAAGACATTGGCATAACTTTCCGGGACTTTCCCTTGTGCATCGGTCAATGTTCCGTCTACATCAAAAAATATGGCAGTAATCAAAGGCTTATCCGGTATCCGCCAAAAGGCACTTTCGCCCATTATGTTATGCAAAGGATGATTAGTCAGATTACTGAAAGCAATGTAACAATCACAAACTTTCCTCTGACAAGAAAGTGAGGTATCCAGCTTTTGACTCTGATAAAAATTGCCTATCTTCACCCTACTCCTAGGACAGGCAAAGACATCCCCTTTCCAGTCGATGAAGCAAGCACTTCTTCCCCCTGAACATTTCTCCCATTGAGCCGGAGCGTTTCGCAAATCATACTCGAAAAGATTATCCAATTGAGTAAAAAAACGAATATCTTCATCACTCAACGGGGATTTCAGTCCCTGCATGGCGTTAATAAACAGATAAATATCCGGTAAAAGGGCATTTCGCAAATCAGCAAGTAGTTTTTTTGCCGACGGATTGCCGACAGCTCCGGCACAGACCTGTATTCCCACATTATGGAGTATATGAAGTCGCCGGACAAATCTCTCTACCGAAGTCATTTCCGGATGAAAGCTAGCCCAAACCTTTATCTTACCCCTCAACGACGGAGTTGCCTGGAGTTCGTCCAGCCATTCGTCGGCAGGAAAAGACAGGTTAGTCTGACAAGAAATTCCGGCAACTTGCGGCAATGCGGCAAGCCGCATTATTCCTTCCCTGTAATAGCGATGTATGAGTGCTTCCCCGTAGGGAATGATAAATAGTTGCAAAGACTCTCCTTCCCATTGTTCAATAGCGGTAATAAAACGGTTCCATGCCTGCTTGTCCTGCATCGTAGATGCAGGATGAGACTTCTTGCCGAAGGGGCAATAAGAACAAGTATAGTTACAACTATTCAGTTTGCCTCGATAGTATATACGTCGGACGGAAAATAAAGAGCCTTCGTTTGCCATTGCCATTTCATTCTAATTTCACTCGATCTTCATTCAGTAGGAATAAGTATCCATTAGCTGCCTGATTCCCGGAGCGATAAATAGCTGACCGATATAATCAGAATAGCCTAGTCCTTCGGGAGTCAGCCGGATACGTTCAGGGGTTTCCTCTATCCAGTGCCGTTTCGCCAGTTGGTGGAACAACGGAATCCTGTCAAGCGGTTCCCCAAAACGCTGGGTATATTCAGTCTTGTCAATCCCCATATAGTACATCAGGTTCTTGATGATGAAACGCTGTTGTTGTTCCTTTACGGAAAGGATAAATCCGTTCCGGGCTACGGTAAAATCAAAGGTTGCCATATATTCGTCTATTTCGCGGGCAATACATTGTTGGCAGACTGTATATCGGGTGGCATAGTGCAAATCTCCCAAATAACTGCGTCCGCCCGAACCGCACGAAAGCATTACTTCATCACCACATGAAACTTCCGCGTCAGTGGACGGATGGTGAATAAAACGCCGCATGGATGTTTGCAAGAAGCCTTTTGCTTGCAATAACTCGCAGGCGGCACGATACATTCGAAAACAAACATCATCCGGTTCCCGTTCGGTAATGCCCGTACCCTGACGCACATATAGCGGATAAATAAACAGTTCGTTCGGCTGGAACCGGAGCGCTTCTTCCAGTGAATAGAGGAAACTTTCTACCGTCTGTCCCTTAATGCCATAAATCAAGTCGATATTGAAATAGGGAAAATCCATTTGACGAATGCTTTCCAACGCTTGATAAATAGCGTTTTGCCGGGGACGCCTTTTGATAGCTTTCAGTTCTTCATTTTGAAAACTCTGTATGCCGATACTTACGCGAGCTACTCCCGCCTGTCTCAAAACATTGAGCCGCGAACGGTCTGCGTATTCCGGTGAAGTCTCTACGGAAGTAAAGGCATGAGACGGATTCACACCGAACAAAGCGGCAGTAGCCATTAGCTGTTCCAGTTGTGGGACAGTCAGCAGCAACGGAGTACCGCCGCCAATGGCAAAGCTATTGAACGCCAGTCCGCCAGTGAATGGTGAAAGTTGTTGCGCCTGTTTGTGAAGGGCGTCCAGATAAGTGGCGATATATTCGGCACGGTTCGTTTGCAAAGAGAATAAGTTGCAATATCCGCATTTATGGCTGCAGAAAGGGATATGAAAATAGAGCGCCGCCTTTCTGCCCTCCAATCGTTCCAGATATGGGAGCAGTGAAACCGGAGCAGGAAAAGGGCGATACGCTGTTTTATGCGGATAGCTATACATATAGTCTACATATCGTGATAGCGGTTGATTCATTGTTTCGTCAGGATAAAATGTTTATAAGGAACCGTGTAGACCGTTTCGTGGGATATGCAATGATATTCGTAGCCGTCTTCACCGTAGCAGGTTCCGTGGTCGGAAAAGGCAATCACCAGCGTGTCGGCACGTTTCTGAAAAGCCTCAAACAAGCGGGGCAACTGGCTGTCGATATACCTCAATGCCGCCGCGTGGGATTCCTTATCGTCTTTCGTTTTGCCTTTCACATAGTGACAGTTCGGGTAATGGATAGCGGAAAAGTTGATATACATGAAGATACGTTTGTCCGCAGAGTAATTCTCCAGTTTCTTCAATGCAAAATCAATTTGCTTCTCCGTACTGTCAGGAGCCGTGCAGCCAAAGGTCGGCAGCCAGTAGCTTTTCGTAAAATAACCGGGAAACACACGTCCCAGTTCATTGCGTTTGCTGAAGAAATTCACGCCGCCTATGCAGATTGTCTCATATCCCGTATTGGCAAGGCTCTGCACGAAAGTAGCTTCCGTAAACGGATAACTGCCTTTTGGTGGGATACGCCCCGTCCCTGCCTGCACGGGAAAAAACAGCCATTTACGGCTACGCAAGGAATGAGGCTCTGCCGGTGAAGGAAGAAAGCCTGCAAAAATTGCAAAATGAGAGGGATAAGTAAAATTTCCCGGTGCGTGCCTTTTCTCCCACAAACCGCCGTGACTGTTCAGAACCGGTGTCCCTCCAGCGGCTTCTTCCGCTTTACTCACATCGTAGCGCAATGTATCAAAGCAAAGCATAAGTATATCATGTGTCCCTACCATCCGGTTCATATCCATATCGGGATACTGGTTTTGTTCTCCGGCCGGCAGTTCATCTATCTGCATGGTCATATTTCTTTTTTATTGTTCTTATCTGTCGGGTATAAATAGAATTGTGAGCGTACATATCCTGATAAATGTGGTCGCCTTGTCCGTTGGCTTCAATGATGTAAGGAGTGTCCGTACCTCTTTCTATCAATACATCCACTCCGGCATACTGCAAATCCAGTGTTCGGACGGTTTTCCTGCATAAGAGGTAAATCCGTTGCCGGACATCTTCCGGCAAAGAAAGTTCGCTCCATAGGCGTGCGTTGTTGTTCAGGTGCAGATTGGTGATACTCCCTTTGCTACATCTGACTACCACATAATCAACCTCTGCCTCTCCGCATACTACCCGAAGATCATAATTTTCTCCCTGCAACTGCTCTTTAGGTATCCATTCTTCCAAAATAGCCCCGGTATACATCACCGCTTCTGCTAATGGAAGAATATCTTTCTCCTTAGTCAGACGATGAATACGTTTTGTATTATGGATAATTCCGTCCACCTCCTGCAAGGTAGTATAAACCACCCATTTCTTCTGGCACGGCTGATAACGGATTGCCATAATGCCGCCTGCTCCCGAACCATAACGGGGTTTTAAAAAACACCCCCTGCTGAAATCAGAAAGTGTTTGCAGCAGTTCATCGAAAGAATGTGGAACAGCCAGCATCGGAGTCACACTCAGATCATTGGCTGATAAAATCTGTTTGGTTTCCTTTTTATCAAGAGCCTGCAATAATGCATGAGGCGGATTAAAAAAATGCACATCATCAGGCAATGTTATCTTGTCCAGCCGTTGTAATACTGCTTTGTATTCTTCATTCAACAAGGCATATTTCAGAAAATCCGTTTCGCGGCTTACCCACGGTTCCAGTTTGACAACCGCCTGCCGCAATGACGACAGACAGTTGAACAATTCTTCATAAGTCATAAAGCGGACTTCCATCTGTAAGCCTTTGCCGGCTTCGACAAAGTATTCGATACGTTTGGACGGAGAGTTGCTGACAACAATTATCTGCATTCCCCCTACTCCGTAATCATCGGGCAATACCACAGTTCACCGTCGTACTCATCAGCTTCCTCCGTTTCGGCAATATCTATTTTCATGGGAAGTTCCTGCAATTTCTTCTTCATACCCTTGCTCAAATAATTATAACGCATATTGATGAACTTCAAATGGGCAATCTTATCCATATTGTCCAGCAAGAGTTGGGCACCTTCATCTTTGAGGACGCCTGCCGAAATATCCATTGTCTCCAACTGAGGAAGGATATCCGACTCCAGGAACATTCTTACAATCTCATCTTGTTCTTCCGAGTTAACAATACCCAGATAAGTCAGTTTCGGAAAACGCGCCTTGGAGAAAAGCGGGCGGAACATCTCAATATCAGCTTCAAAGCCGTAATCTTCCACACCGACATACAGAACCAGTTTTTCCAAATTCGGAAAATCGGACGCTATTATATCCTCTACAACTTCCGTAGGAAGACCGCCACTGATAATCTCCAGTGAACGCAACTCTGGACGTGAAGTTTGTCCCAGGCGCAGGTTATTCGTTCCTTTTATTTTCAAGTCTTTCAATTTGGGCATGGCATCGAGCAACGGGCTGAGATCTGCCTGTTCAATCCAGGATATCTCCTGTTCTTCCTGGTCGATATCCCCCCAAAACAAGCCTTCGATTTGTGCAAACTTATCTTTATTCTCGAGTATTCCCTTTAGTAAGGCGGAACAATCTTCACCTTCATAGTCCCAGCAACCGATAGTGATTTGCTTATACTCAGGCAGATGTTTGTCTTTCAAGATTTTATCCAATAGATGAACATCGTTTTCGTATTCATCATAACTCAAAGTATATTTTTTGGCTTCAACTTTCATCTCACGTGCAGTTTCTTCTGCTGTTTCCACATAGCCTTTCTTTGTTTTCTCCGCAATAAGTTTATTGGCAGCTTTTTCAGCTTCTTCAGCGGTCGAGTAGTTTTTTACTTGTGTCTGGCCGTCTGTTCCCAGTTTGCCATAATTGACGGTTACGTCTGTTCCGGCTACATCTATACTCCAAAATTTCTGTGACTTAAAGTCTTGAAATACGAATACTCTTTTCATAATACAGTTTTTAATAGTTGATATTTGCCCATTCAAAGTGCCACAACGCATGAACGACATCTGCAAAAATAATTATTTTCCGCCACGTACAAAGCAATCGCATACTAAACTTTCAAAACAGACAAATAAACATAAGAAGGGCTACCCCGTTTTTTCGGAGCAGCCCTTGCTTATTCTGTTTTTATACTTCTGTATTAATCTTCAATAGTACATATACTTACACGGTTCCAATCCGGTTCAGTAAACATGTCCCCTACACCCTGACCTTCAGCAGTGATACGGGAAGCATTAATCTTGTATTTGTTGACCAAGATAGTCTTGACAGCTTCTGCACGTGCGGCAGCTATTCTAGCGTTGACTTCCACACTGCCTTCCGGAGAAGCGTATCCCTTGATAATCACTTTTGCATCAGGATATTTCTTCATGTAAGAAGCTACACGTTCCACATTCGGCAACTGTGATGCATCCACAGATGAACGCCCTTGTCTGAAAGTAATGATAGATTCCGGAACGCGGGCAGTCTTGACTACTGTTTCAACAGGAACTACCTTTGTACGACATTCTTCCAGATCTTTCTGCAAGCCGTTGATTTGCCGGTTGGCAGTGTTCAATTCGCCATCCTTATTGTTCACTTCAGAACGAAGAGCATTGATTGAAGAGTTCAGACCGTCGATTTCTGCCTGATTGTAAACTTTCACTTTAGCAAAATGGTGAGTTCCGTTACTTGTCTTAAAGTGGTAAGTCAATCCTGCTGTCAACTCGAAAGCTGCATTATTGGCATTGAAACGGCTCTTCGCATCGTTATAATCACCTTGCATATCATATACAATAGCTGGTTTGATTCCCAATGTCCATGCTTTCGACTCACCAAGATTGAAATTGAAATTCAATCCGAAACGGGTAGACCATGAATTTTCGTCACCGTCACCATTTACATAATAATGCAACCACCCCATTCCGGCTACCGCCTCTATCTCAAACAAACGAGGCTGACCTTGATAACTTGCGAACAAGTTCATCAAATTGACTTTACCCAACAAGCTGACATCCGAAGCATCGAAAGCCGTTTTACTCGGAGTAGTATTGATATATCCCATTCCCTGGAATCCCAAGCCGAAAATAGGAGTTAATTGTTTTGAGAATCCAACTCCGAAAGCAGGACGCATACTCTTAAAGAAAGCGCTGTGAGTGAGAGGAGTGATTGCTCCTGCATTTACTTCAACAGACCAGTTGTCTGTAAACTTCGTACCTTCTACTACTGATTGGGCATTTGCAGTAAATGCACCCAATACAAAAGCTAATAAAATAATAGATTTTTTCATAATCATTTTTTTTAAAACTGTAATGTTTTACATGCTAAATAATTAGAAATGTTTTTATGTGTTCCATGTCTAACTTTTTAGTTCATAATTAAGTTTGTTATTCACACTAAACAACATATCGTATAAAAAATTAGTTCACATGCTTGTAAGCTAATTAACAACTATTCACTCAACCAGCCTGTAATCCGATTCCTTGCATAGAAATAATAGAAAAACAGCCCTATCCAACTAGTAAGAAGAATTAATACAATAGCCAACAGTTTCTTTTCCCAAGGTGCATAAAGGCGTCCTATTTCCAAAGCTCCCTTAATAGTCAGTACTAAGCCAACCACCCAAATTACAAATCCAACCATAACAATACAAATTCATTAATATTAATTTTAAAATCACATTTCAATATATAAACAACAAAAGCATATGTTGGTTTCTAAAGATTTGTCTTTTAACAAAAAAATCAAAAATGCAAATCCGATTGATAGATTTTTTATATAATACCCGAACAAACAAATTATTATGTTCGTTAGAATAAAGAAAATACCAAATGAAAATCTTAACTCAAAGCAAGAAAAAGTTATCTGTATCTATCAAAATAATAAGAGATACTTTTCAAGGATTTATTGATGACAACGTCATGAGATTAAGCGCATCACTGGCTTACGCAACCTTGTTCTCAATCATCCCCCTGCTCTCACTTCTTATTACTATCGGAGTAATACTCAATATAGATTTCACAAATCAGTTATATGCCCAACTGGAACCCATTGTCGGCTCCAAAGTGATTGACGCACTTCAAGCAATTATAGAAAATGCAGAGAAAACCGAATCATTTTCATTTGCCACTATTATCAGCATAGGTGTCACCATTTTCGGTGCAACGACAGTTTTCGCGGAAATACAAAGTTCCCTAAATACCATTTGGGGAATAAAAGCCGTCCCCAAGAAAAGTTGGCTTAAATATATCAAAAACCGATTGCTATCTTTCTCCGTTATCCTTGCTTTCGCTTTTATACTGCTGATTACTTTTACTATTACCAATCTCATCACAGAAATAAGTAATAAATTCATCACCAACAATCCGGATGTGACAGAATCCTTGGTGAAAACAATAGGAATAATTATTAATATAGGTGTAACCACTGTAATATTCACTCTCATATTCAAAATTTTGCCGGATGCAAAAATCAAAAACAAAGATGTATTTGTAGGAGCACTTGTCACTACCGTATTATTACTAATCGGACAATGGGGAATATCCCTTTATATCGGATTTGCAAATATTGAAACTGTATATGGAGCGGCAGCGTTTATGGCTATTTTCATCACATGGATTTATTACTCAGCCATTATCATATATACAGGGGCAGAATTTACGAAAGCATGGGCAAATAAGTTAGGCGGAAAGATTTTTCCGGACGAATATGCCGTGGCAACCAAAGTTATTGAAATACGCGAAGAAAACAAACCCATTACTTAACTCCAAGTACCAGTTTCAGTAGCATTTATTATCTATCTGAAACTGGTGAGGCAAACAAGCAACTTATCTTCTAGCATCGGCCGAGAGTGTATAAATCTCGCCTTTATTCTCACTTTCTTTTATCCGGTTTCTCATACGTACCATTTTTCTCAATTTCTCAGTCTTCCGACCTGATGAAAAATGATATACAATTGCACCAATAGCTGAGCCCACTGTCAACCGAAGCCATAAATTGAAACTATTAGCTTTCATAATCAATTTGTTTTAATGGTTAATCATTCAGAATATCCTTAGTTATCACCATAATTGTTCTCTAACCGATAAATAGTAAAAGGGGAGAATAGCTTTCACTCACACTATCCTCCCATTGCAGAACAACAATACTCTAACTATTTTTTAGCTTTATCCGCCATAGCATGGACTTTATCTCTTACATCATCCGCTTTTTCGGCAACATAAAAAGTTCCGTCAGCTACTTTATCAGCTACTTTTGATCCGGCATCCAATACTTTATCATTCACCGTGTTGATCAAATCAACACTATCTCCGGTTACTTTCTGAAATGCATGATTTACTTTTTCTTTCACACATTTCCCTTTAGGTGAATGCCAGAAACGATAGACCAGCGCACCAATTACCGAACCGACTCCCAGTCCGATAAGAAAATTAGATTTTCCTCTTTCCATAATGAAGTTTAAGTTTTAAAAGTTAATAAATCAGAGTTCTTCGCTTCTAGGGTGTTTTCTAAACAAGGACAAAATCCATAATAGCAACACAGCACCCACAACCGAAGTTATAAGACTACCTAGAATACCACCAGCAGCGATACCTAGTAAACCGAATACCCAGCCGCCCAAAAGACCGCCGATAATACCTACAACTAGATTAATCAAAAGGCCGAAACCTCCTCCTCTCATAATCTTCCCTGCCAAAAAACCGGCAACAATTCCAATGATAATGTACCAAATCACACTCATAATTAAAGAATTTAGGTTTATATATAAATTTCAAAAAAGGTTATTGTTTTTCCCAGTTACAACAAGATTATCACGTATAAAAAAAACGCCATTTAGTATCATTTAGTTCCAATCAAGCCATATATTTTAACTCTTATTTTACATTCATCCTATTTTAGCAACATTCTGAGCAATATTAAGAATAATTAAAAACTCAAGTTAAACCTCCACATTCCACAATATGTTTTACTAAATATGAAACATTAAAAAACGGAATATGAAACATTGTGATAATTTATTTCTTACAGGCCAAACCGAGTATGACGACATACATAAGATGTGTTCAGACGCATACGCCAAAGGACGTATGGCAGAAAGAGCACTGGCTATCGAAGCCTACAGATTACGTTGTAACAATCTGTTTGGTAACAGATGCATGACCCGCTCCTTCTTCGGAACGTTGACCAAGAAAATATGTGACGGAAATTGCTGGTATCTGAATCAATACAAATTAGAATTATATAAACTGGAAACTGATAAATGAAAGGACAGGATATATACTGTCCTTTCTGAAAGTAAATAATGACATACTATGTTTCAGATGTATGAAACATATTTCAACAAAGTTCAATCAAGCGCCTTTTTCACTTCTTTTTTGGCATTATTATAACCTTCCTTCATTTCCTTCTTAGCTTTATCGGCTCCCTCCTTGACCTGCTCTTTAGTTTCCTTCCAAACTTCCTTCACACTATCCGCTCCCGCTTCCATTTTATCAGAAGCTTTATCAAGTGCCCTGTTAGCAGATTCCTTCGCATTCTCCATCCGGTTGTTAACCTTATTCTGCGTTATTTTATCCCTGCAAGAGGTCATAGACAATGATGCAGCGCACATCAACGCCAAAGCCGCAAACATAAATTTTCTCATTTTCATTTTCTCTCAAATTAATTGGTTTACAAAATAAAATCAGGAATTCCGGCGAAAGTTTTCCGAGCTTCTTTCGCCGGAAATAAAAACATGAACTTGATTCAAGAATCTAAAGCATTACTTCTTATCTGACTTCTTGCCGGAAGTTGCAGATTTGCTTTCTTTAGCCAGAGTTTCCCTTTTGGCACTCTTTGCCTCCTGTTTTTTTTCAGTATTCTTATTCATAACACAAAAATTAAAAGTTTAAAAATAGATTATACGCAACCGTTTATTGGGGGCTGCCTTTTTCTGATTTCTGATAATTACACCACATCAGTTCCTTTTCAGGAGTTGCGGTAAGCACTTCATTACTGCGTTCGTCAGACAACTGTTTGTCCATTTGAGCAATCTGTTTTTCGGTACGTTCCGTCCCTTCCGGTTTTCTGTCCACCAGCCCGTTTGTCCTTCTCACCTCTTCCAGCGGATCGTCGATATACTGCCACTCTTCTTTCAGTCGTGAACTCTCACCTTCATTCCATGGACCACGAAACTCTTCACCTTTTGACAGATTAAAGTAAAGGTTGCTATATTTTGGCGAAGTTTGCAACACTGCGGGCGGGAAGTTCGGTTGAATAGTATTCAAAGCGGCCTCAAACTGCTGGAAGTGAGTAACTTCACGAGTCATAAGGAAAATAAGGGTTTCTCTTACTGAAGGATCTTCAGTAAACTTCAAAAGATTTTCATAACCAATCTTGGCACGACATTCATTCGCCATATTGGACTGGAGATCCACCGTAAGTTCCGCATTGGCAGATACATAACTTCCACACCATGGATTTCCGTTACTATCTGTCAACATAGGACTACCGGGGGCAACCACCACACACTGCGGATTTGTAAACGCCTGCTGGATAAACTCTTCCTTAGCAGACTTACCATCCATTAGTTTGCGAATATCCATCGTCTCTGCAGCATCCTTCATTTCACCATTTACCGGTCCGAGAAGCATCTGAATAGTAGCCCCCACTATTTCAAGATGTGCCAGCTCTTCCGTGGCAATGTCCATAAGCATATCATACTTATCCGGGAACGGGTTATGACAACTGAAAGCCTGTACAAAATATTGCATGGCTGAAGTAAGTTCTCCATTGGCACCACCGAATGCCTCCAGCAATATGCGTGCGAAACGTGGGTCCGGTCTGGAAACGCGGGCATTGAATTGCAAATCTTTTACATGATAAAACATAATCAATTTTTTTAAGTTAATAATTCAGGTTGATTAAGATGTACATCTATATTTATAACATGTTATTTTATATGTTCACACATTCTTCTAATGCGACGTCGTCAGAAAAAATTTGCCGGATAGCATAAACTCCATCCGGCATACAACAAGAATCAGAATTTATAACCATAACCTAACATGATAACGACATTGTCATTCTCGGCAAACATAAATTTCGCTTCGGCATTTAAAAAGCTACGTTCTGACAAAGGTAATGTAATACCACCTCCAAGATTAAAAGCAAACTTAGTCGAGTTACTTCTATCCACCTGAGTAGTCACCCCATTGACCTCAACATCCTGCTTTCCATAAAAGTTATTCTGCATACCAATTCCCGCAAGAGGATAAACAGAAAATCCTTGTCCATCCTTATTGAAATTGAACACATAATGGAAGTTTATATTCACATCCAGCCCCGTCACTTTGTCTTTAGGGAAAAAGAATGTGAGATCAGGAGCTATTCTAAGATTATTGGCTATTACATAGCGCCCCTGCGCTTGCAAACCGAATCTTTCGTAATTAGTCTGGTAACCAAGGCTTCCCATTAAAGAACCTTCACCTTTTCTAGTTTGAGCATTCACTCCGAAAGCGGTCATTACGACCAAAATCAATAATAAAAACTTTTTCATAATCAAGGGATTTAATTAATAATATATTTCATCTAAAACAAAACTCTGGCTTCCTTACTATTCTTCAATAGTACAGATACTTACACGATTCCAGTCAGGTTCGGTAAACATATCACCCACGCCCTGTCCTTCGGCAGTAACACGGTTTGCTGCTATCCTATATCTCTTAACCAAAATTGTCTTGACAGCCTCTGCACGTGCTGCAGCCAGTCTAGCATTGAGTTCGATACTACCTTCCGGAGAAGCATATCCTTTTATTACTACTTTCGTTTCCGGATGCTTATTCATATAAGAAGCTACACGTTCCACATTCGGAAGTTGCGAAGCGTCAACGGATGACTTACCTTGTCTGAAGGTAATGATTGATTCCGGAATGCGGGCTGTCTTGACCACTGTTTCTACCGGAACCACTTTCGTACGACAGTCATTCAGTTCCTGTTGTAGTCCACTGATTCTTTGGTTAGCAGTATTCAACTCACTATCTCTAGTGTTCACTTGCCCTCGAAGCGCATTTATAGAAAAATTTAAGTCGTCAATTTCAGCCTGATTGTAGACCCTCACCTTATTGAAGTAATGTGTTCCATTGCTCATCGCAAAGTGATATGTCAATCCCGCAGTGATTTCGAAAGCAGCATTATTAGCATTGAAACGGCTTTTTGCCTGATTATAATCTCCCTGCATATCATACACGATAGCAGGTCTGATACCAATGGTCCATGCTTTGGATTCACCCATATTGAAATTAAAGTTCATTCCGAAACGGGTAGACCATGAATTTTCGTCACCGTCACCGCTCGCATAATAGTGCAACCACCCTACACCGGCCACTGCTTCAATTTCGAATACACGCGGAGAACCGAGATAAGTGCCGAAAAGATTCATCAAATTCACTTTACCCAATAAACTAACATCAGAAGCATCAAAAGCAGTTTTACTTTGGGTAGTATTCACATACCCCATTCCCTGGAATCCCAAGCCGAAATTAGGAGTCAACTGTTTCGAGAACCCTACTCCAAAAGCAGGACGCATACTTTTAAAGAAAGCACTATGAGTAAGAGGAGTCACTGCACCAGCATTGATTCCCACCGACCAATTATCCATAAATTTAGTACCTTCAATAACTGTTTGGGCCTTCGCTGAAAATGCCCCCAATACACAAGCTAATAAAATAATAGACTTTTTCATAATCGAATATAATTTAATGTGACGTCTTGTTTATCATCTACACGAAAACAACATATCCTAAAAAAAATTAGTTCGTAATATGTATTTCACATTAACAAATATTTGTCTTTCCCAAATCGAAAGAATACACCATTTATTGAAAAGCAAAACAAATATGCATATTTATTAGAAAGGTCTATAAAAATAAATCAAAATCAGATAAATGAAGGAATATATTATTAGTCACTAAGTAATAGAAAGTAAATATCAGCGACAATCATATTATTTCATACAGTTATAAGGATAAAAAGGCAATTATATATACTATTCATACCTCATAAAGGAATAGCTAATCTTTAAACAGAGTAACTATTGTACTAATAATTAAATTGTATAAATAATCAATAGAAAAAGACAGAAAAGGCATATTTATTTATTCAAATTCATAATTATGCCTTTTCCCATTCAAAAGAACGACTATATTATTATAAGTAAATATTAAAAATAGGACAATATTAAAATATACAAATCACTAAAAATAACATTTTCCAATTCACATTTGGTACACTAATCTCATTAAAATCAACTATCTTTCCGGAATCACCTCATTCAGACAAGCTATGGCATTGAGTGTACGCGGATAGCCAATAAATGGCAATAATTGTGTGACGACAGCCAGCAACGTATCTTTATTATTACCCACGTTGACATTTCCCTGTATGTGTCCCTTAACTTGCGACTCACAACCTCCTAAGGAAACAAGTATTGAAAACGTTATCAACTCGCGTGTCTTTACATTCAATCCTCTACGGGTCTGATAGTCTCCGAAGCAGTTGGCGGAGAGATAACGCTGGATATGCTTCTGATTTTCGGGAGCGTTCTTATGCATCTGTTCTATCCGTTCACCAAAAATGGATTTCTGTAACTCCAGCCCTTTGTCGAAACGGGTTTCAAGTGATACAACCGACTGTCCCTCTAAAGGAAGACGCACGCCACGGGCAAGTAATATATCATTGGTGATACCAATAAAATCCCGCACCTTAGCCATGCCTGCATAAGCCACTGCCTGATAAAGGATTTCCTTCACTTCTATCGGAGCAATGCCTTCATTAAGGGCGTTTTCGAGTGTAATACGGTATTCAGACTGTCCTTGCGAAGCAATATTGGATGCCAAAGTTACCATAAGGCGGGTTTTAGTGTCCAAGTCACCATATCCCTGCACCTCTTTTGTAAAATTACTAAATATTCCGTCCAACTCGGGGTCGGTGGCTTTTAATCCGGTTGCCACGTTGTCTTTCGTTGCTTCGGCATATTGCCGGTCGTCTACACGTTCCAGCCACGTATTCTTGTTAGTCTGCGGATTACATTCGATAGCCAGATGCGAGAACCAGCTATCGGGGGCTGCACCGTGCCAATGTTCTATGTTCGGAGCGATTTCAACCACATCACCGGGAAGCAAACGACGTGCCGCTTTACCACGTTCCTGATAATAGCCCACACCTCCGACAGCAATCAGGATTTGTCCTCCTGTATGGCTATGCCAGTTATTCCGGCAACCGGGTTCAAAAGTAACATTAAACATGGGTACATTCAAGTCTTCATTAGCAGTCAGCGGTGCCAACCAAGATTTTCCCGTGAAATATTGTTCAAATCCTGCATTCTCCTTTCCTATCGGAAATGCGCTGATGTTTTGAGGAACTTCTTCTTTTTTCATATTCTGTGCACTTATAGATTGCATCGGAATGTGTATCATCCCGACGACTGTTACAAAAATAAAAAATAATCTTCTCATATGATATACATGGGGTATTATTCACAAACTCTCTGATAAACAAATAGTAACTCAACGTCCCACCCGTTTAGCCAATTCTTCCGGATAGCGTTCTCCCGCAAGAACGATTTCTGACAATTTTTTATTAATGACCGCCATTTCCTCTATGGGAACATTTTCATCAACACGATGCTGATAGTACAAATCAATGTGGTCTGTCCGCAAACGTTTTAATGACCCCTCCACAGAACGACGGATTGTTTCGGGATGACTGTCCAGCAATTGTTTCCCGTCTTTCATCTGAATCCCAAATTTCGTTGCAATAACCACTTTATCGCGGAGAGGTTTCAATGCTTCCCCCACCAATTCTTCATTGATATAAGGACCGTAAACTTCGGCCGTATCAAAAAAAGTGACACCAAGCTCGTATGCCTTACGAATAAGATTTATCATTTCATTCGTATCAGATGCAGCACCATAACCATGGCTCATCCCCATACATCCCAAACTGATAGCAGATACTTCAAGTCCGCTTTTTCCTAATTTCCTGTACTTCATAATCTCTATGTTTTTTTATTATTATTTTCTAGTAGTGCAAAGTTAGCTGTTCTATACCAACTCTTTATGATACAAATTACAGATATAAGAACCAAAATTACTGATTCACAGGACTGGTAGCAAATTTAAGTTCCCACCTGTTTCTGCTGTTCCGCATTATAACGGTCGCCGACAACCGGAATGGCTGCCACAGAATCTTCCAACTCTTTCCTAATAGTGTCCGTACGGTGGGCGGATACTTCTTCATCAGGCGTACAGATAAAGTCATGCCGCATGCACGCCCGAAAGTTTGATGGAATCCTTAGGCGGACTTACTACCCGTATTTATTATTTCAATACCCGCCTCAACCTGTTTAGTCCTTCTATCAACCGCTATCGCGGACACGCGATATTGATATGGATAAAACCTTCACCAGCTTCTCCATCCCCCCTTCGTTCACCCATAATTTTTCTTTCTCCAACAAGTTCTTCACAATCTCGTCCGACGACTGGAGCAGCACTGCACAATCCACCCAAACCAAATAAGTACCTTCCAACATCACCACCGGAAATTCAGGCAGATATTCTTCGAAGAATGCCAACCCAAGTATTCGCCGTTCAGTTCGGAATCATAGACAGTTATATTCTCCGTATTCCAGAATGCATCTTTGGAGTTGACAACCGCATTACGTATTTCCACATTCTTGCAGTACTGGAACGAATAGTTCCCGTTTTAGGGTCACATCTTCCGGTTGAAGGTCGTGGGTTGCAAATAGAGGACGTTCACCTCCATATTCTTTCGTTCCATTAGTTTATTTTTTAGTCTGTTATTTCAAAAGTCACATTTACACTTCCTGTACCGACGGCCGAAGCCAATCCCGAAGGATTCGTTATACCTCCCAGTCGGGTGTAAGTATATGGAGTTGAAAAACTCTCATAAAACAATACCACACAAGTAGAGCCGTAAAGCATCAAATCTCCCGTTTGAATGGTTCTTGGATTGAAAGAAGCTGTCGGCAAACTGTTTTGCAGATAAAACAGTTTTTCATTGCCATTCAATTCGGACATCTTTACTGTCAGTGGCAGTAATTTCTTGAATTCTTTAGTTGTTTCATTACTCTCCAAAGTAGCATTGAACGAAACAGAACCGATTGTTATTTTAAGGTTATTGCTCACAGGGACGTTTTCATTATTATTGTTATTATTACTAGAGTTGCTATTTTCATTATCCGAGGAAACCTGCTGCCCTCTCCCCTGTAATGGTTCCCCCTCGCCACATGATACGGAACCAACTGATAATGCCAACAGGACACAGATTGCTATTATATAGTATCTCATTATGATTCATATTTATTTCTTCAGATACTCCTTGAAGAAAGATTCCAGTTTATTAAACGGTATAAGGCTCACACGGTCGTAAAGGTCTACGTGTCCTGCACCGGGCACTATATACAGTTCTTTTGGTTCGCCAGCCAGTCGATAGGCATCCTCACTGAATTCGCGCGAGTGGGCGTTCTCTCCGGTGATGAAAAGCATAGGGCGGGGTGAAATCGTTTCAATATCTGCGAAGGGATAGAAATTCAGAAATTTCACGTTGCTTGAAAGGGTTGGATGAGTCGTAGTCAGAGAAGTTGCTCCTTCGGGAGTGAATTCTCCTCTCTGTGTCCGGTAGAACTCATAAAATTCGCGTTCTATCGGAGTGGACTTCTCGGTCAGTTCATGCACTGTGCCACCGGTGTATTTCGTCTCTTCCCCCAAGAATTCCGCATAACGCTGTTCGGCGGCTTCTGCCATAATCTGCTTTCTCTGTTCCAGGGTCAATGTGTGTTTCAGTCCGTTGCGGCTGGCTGTCCCCATATTATACATACTGATTGTTGCAATGGCTTTAAGACGAGGATCTATTTTTGCCGCACTGATAGCGAAACTTCCACTGCCGCAAATGCCAATTACACCGATAAGATTTCGATCGACAAACGGACGTGTACCCAGAAAATCTACCGCGGCACTAAAGTCTTCCGCATAGACTTCCGGTAGAACGGCATTGCGCGGTTCGCCTTCACTCCCGCCCCAAAAAGACAGATCTATGGAAAGTGTCACAAAACCCCGTTCCGCCATTTTCGTTGCGTAAAGATTCGCACTCTGTTCCTTGACAGCTCCCATAGGATGCCCGACAATGATTGCAGGGTATTTATCCCCTTCTTTCATATTCTTTGGCAGAAACAAATTTCCGGCTACCTTCATTTTATACTGGTTGGAAAAAAAGACTTTCTCCACACTTACCAAATCACTTTTATAAAAGTTATCCGCATCTGTCTGTGCAGAAGAAAAACCAGTTCCGAGCATCATAATAAATACAGTTGTTAATAATAAAATCCGTTTCATATCTCTAGTGTTTTAATAATTAAAGAATTGATTATCTACTTTTTACTTTGCAAAAATACGGTGAAATAAAGAGACTGCCTGTAGATGAATTACTGACATTATTACCCGAATTACAGATTATATTTTTTTCATCATTCTGCTATAATATCCATTTTAACCTGTTTACGGGAATGGGGCACACAAACACGTAAATAAACAAATACCATACTTGCAATCAGAAAAAGCAGTGCACCGAAAACGGAATAGCGCGTGCCCATTTCTGTAATGAAAGCTCCGCATATAGCCGTGCCAATCGTCGTACCCAAATTGGCGGAAGTCAAAAACATTCCGTTGGCAAAATCAGGAGCTTCGGGAGCGGAATCCGTAATCATATACTGCATATTATTACTAGCTATACCTGCCAATACACCTAAAATCAAGATGATTATCACCATAGCCGTAATCCATTTTCCAACGAAGAAGAGACAGATATATGAGACTAAGAGTGCAAAAGGCATGATGATAATTGAACGCCTGGCGTTTACAGAAAGTAGTTTCCCCGCTATCACATTCCCCACAATATTTGCCAGACCATATACAAGCAGTACGGTACTGATTACACTATAGGAAACTTCCGTCACTGTTTTCAAGTAATCCGACATATAGCTGAAGAATCCGAACATGGCTCCATTAATTAAGGTTACGGCAATGATTGAATACCACATCGCCGTTTTCTTCAATATGCTAAGCTGTGCACCATAAGATACTTTTTCTTTCACAGGCATGGAGGGTATAAATAGAATGGTAGCCACAAACACCAATACATTCACAACTGTGAAAAACAACATCGCCATGGAGAACGAAACTTCGCTGGCAATGAAACTGGTCACCGGAACGCCCAGTACCATACCGGCGGACACACCAACAAAAACTTTAGAAACAGCCTTGGGAGCCTGTTCCTTGCCGACAGACGCCGCGGCTACCGTAAAAGCCATCGAGACATAGACCGGATGTAGGAAAGCGGGAAGTATCCGGGCAATCAGTAATATGGTGAAGTTAGAAGTAAGCATGGAGATTATATTGCTTACTGTAAACAATCCCAATGCCAGCAACATCACTTTCTTCCGGTTCATCCCCGAAAACAATAAAGGAGTCATAGGGGCCGACACAGCCACCACCAGCGCGAAAACACTTACCGTCCAGCCAGCCTGTGGTACGGAGACGTTGAACGTTTCAGCTATCAAGGGCAGGATACCCACTACTCCCATTTCGGTATTTATAATTCCAAACACACCGACCGTAAGGATAAAGACGAGCAAACCGCCCGAACTGAGTTTTAGTTTATTCTTTTGTTCCATAACTATTATATGTAATTTATAATTCCAACGCCAGTTTATAGGCGTTTTCAAGATATTCTTTATCAATCTGCCTTGCCAGTTTCTCGCATCCGGTACAACCACCGACACAATACAGCCCACTTCATTCCAACCCAGCGCCCGGTTGAGAAGACGAATCTTTTTGAGGATATTTATCATCAACAGAAATGGCGTAAAGCCTGCCGATAAATGATTTCATATTCTCTATTAAATTAACTCCATACACGCTGAGGTACAGAGTTCTATTTGACGTTACAAAGGTCGGGAGAATAAAGTGAAGTGATTGTAGATAAATTACAGAGATAATAACCCCAATTACAGATTAATAGGAAATTCTAAAAAGACAGGAAATAAATACATATGTTTCCTGTGGAGACAGAAAATATTTGCAGTAAAGACAATCTTTATACTTGAAAACCCAATTTTACATGAAAGAAAAAATATTGAGATTAGAGGCAATAGATCCTCAATATCCGAACTGGCATTGACAAACAAATATCTGTTTTGCCGAATTATCATCAAACACTTCTTCTTCAAATCCACCATACTTATGAATAATATGAAAACCATTCCATTCCAAATATGAGTCTAATTCTTGAGGGAAAAACATTCTCATATCCAGATTTTGAATAGAATCAAACTTGCCATTGATAAAATAATGCCATTCTATGCGATTAATCTGAGTCTTATTCTCATATCGCATAGTCTGCTTTATCAAGACTTTCCTTCCGTCGTCCGTTGTATACGCAGCAATTTCCCTCTGCTCTTTTTCACCTTCAACTATATATTGGATATTCGGATTAAAACAATCAAACAGAAATAAACCGCCGTCTTTGAGATGATTCTTAACTACATTAAATACCTTAAATAAATCTTCATTCTTATATAAATGATGAATCGAATTAAATGGAATAAAGATAAAGTCGTATTTTCGCGACAAATTCAAAGTTCTGATATCTGCCTCGATAAAACTTATTTCCAATCCTGCTTCAGAAGCTTTATTCTTTGCCTGGGCAAGCATTGAAGGTGTATAATCAACTCCAGTAATATCATATCCTTCCTTTGCTATGGGAAGAGTAAGCCTGCCTGTGCCACAACAAAGTTCAAGTATTCGGGCAGCCTTACTTTCAGGCAACCATCGCTTATAAAATTGCAAATCATCCATGTTAGTATTCATCGCATCATAAATATTGGCATCATAAATTAAATCACCCACTTTATAATCACTATTCATATCTGTCGCCCTCCAATGTTGTCTATTACTTACTATTTTTACGTTTATTACCTGTCTCATTATCCAAGGTCGGTAATATAGGTAAAATAATCCGTAATCTATATACAAACCGAATCTAAAATCGGCAGTATCTTTGCAGTGTGATAAAGAGAACAAATATAAACGTTAAAAAACTAATTGATATGTATTTAGAAAATATTTACTCTCCTGCAGACGTAAAGAAGTTATCATTTAAGGAACTTGATGAATTAAGCAATGAAATCCGGGTCTCACTCCTACAAAAGTTGAGCGAACATGGCGGACATTTCGGGCCTAATTTCGGAATGGTGGAAGCGACTATTGCTTTGCATTATGTATTCAATTCACCGGAAGATAAGATTGTGTTTGATGTATCGCATCAGAGTTATGTACATAAGATGCTGACCGGACGAAAAGACGCTTTCCTCTATCCGGCTGAATATGACAATGTATCCGGTTATTCCGAACCGCAAGAAAGCAAGCATGATTTCTTTGTTATCGGCCATACTTCCACTTCTGTCAGCCTTGCCAGCGGATTGGCGAAGGGGCGCGACCTGACCGGTGGCAATGAGAATATCATAGCCGTGATAGGCGACGGTTCTTTAAGTGGCGGCGAGGCATTCGAAGGATTGGACTATGTGGCAGAGCTTGGTACAAACATGATTATTATTGTCAATGACAATCAAATGTCTATTGCCGAAAATCACGGTGGACTGTACAAGAACCTGAAAGAGTTGCGTGACAGTAACGGTCAGTGTGAATGTAACTTCTTCAAAGCTATGGGATTGGATTATATGTACGTGAACGACGGCAACAACATAGAAGCATTGGTTGAGGCTTTCTCTAAAGTGAAAGATATCCGGCATCCGATAGTAGTACACATCAATACTCTGAAAGGCAAAGGGTATGAACGTGCAGAACAAGACAAGGAGACTTACCACTGGCGTACTCCGTTCAATATAGAGACCGGAGAATCTAAGTTTGACGAAACTGCGGAAGATTATAGCGAAGTGACTGCCCATTATCTGCTGAAAAAGATGAAAGAAGACAAACGTGTGGTAACAATCACTTCGGGCACTCCTGCTGTGCTCGGATTTACTCCCGACCGCCGTCAGGAAGCAGGCAAGCAGTTTGTAGATGTCGGCATTGCCGAAGAACACGCAGTGGCGCTTGCTTCCGGTATTGCAGCTAACGGAGGAAAACCTGTTTATGGAGTATATAGTACGTTCATCCAGCGCTCTTACGACCAACTCTCGCAAGACCTCTGCATCAACAATAATCCGGCAGTCCTGTTGGTATTCTGGGGGACATTGTCCGGCATGAATGATGTAACTCATCTCTGCTTCTTCGACATTCCGCTTATCAGCAATATCCCGAACATGGTTTATCTGGCACCCACCTGCAAAGAGGAATATCTTGCCATGCTGGAATGGAGTATCCGCCAGAATGAGCATCCGGTTGCTATCCGTGTGCCTGCAACAGATGTGATTAGCTGTGGTGAGCCTGTGGAAACCGATTACAGCGTTCTCAATCGTTATAAAGTGGATCATCGTGGTTCGAAGGTGGCTATCCTTGCATTAGGTTCATTCTACGGATTAGGACAGTCGGTTGTATCACTCCTGAAAGAAAAAGCCAATATTGACGCAACACTCATCAATCCGCGCTACATCACCGGCGTTGATAATGAATTAATGGAAGAGCTGAAAGCTGACCACCAATTAGTGATTACCCTGGAAGACGGTGTACTGGACGGCGGTTTCGGCGAAAAGATTGCCCGTTATTATGGTGCCAGCGATATGAAAGTACTTAATTACGGAGCGAAGAAAGAATTCGTAGACCGGTACGACATACAAGAGTTACTTCGTGCCAATCATCTGACAGATGAACTGATTGTAGAAGACATAAGAAAGATTATCGGCTAAAGAAATCCTAACCAGTTCATTATATATTCATATGTAGGTTGATGCACTTCCGTAACGGGAGATATGCATCAACCTACTTTTATTTTCAGTCAAATCCGTAATCCTTTCCGATAATTCAATGGAGTCTGCCCGGTATTTCTCTTGAAGAACTTACAGAATCCGGCCGCATCACTAAAGCCTAGTTCGGAAGCGATATCTCCTATCGTAGACTTGGTTGAGCTCAACAATGTACGGGCTTCCATTATCAGTAATTCATTGATAATACTGTTTACACTCTTTCCTGTTCCGGCACGGACGATGCGGGCAAGATATTGTTCACTGATAGCCAGCTTATCCGCATAAAAACCGACAAAATGTTGTTCCCTGAAATTCCGGGTGACAAGCGCATGAAACTCTTGCAGCACATGGTCTTTATGGCTAACCTGCTTTTTAATAATTGTCTTTCGGGAAAGGAAATCGGCTATATCCAGAAACAAGGCATTGCACGCCGCCTGTATTCTCCGGAAAAGAAACTGGTGTTTTATATTCAACAGATGCATGAGCACTTCCAGTTCGTTACGGATGATTTGAGCTTCGTATGCGGCCAGTTGTATGGTATATTGCTTGTTCTGCCGCATCGTCGCCAACAAGATAGCCGTTATTTGAGTCAGATAAGAATCATCCGTCCGCATGGATTCAGAAATGGAAAGAGTGATAAACTTTATATCGGGACTTGAATATAAATGGTCGGTGAGATAATTTGCTCCATGAATAAGCAGCATATAAGGCTCTATCGCAATAAACTCTCCATTCAGCAAAATCTCCGAACGACCTTCAAGCACAAGTATCATATACAGTTCCCGGTTAAAATAGCGTTCATTTTCGGGATAACTCCTATCTTTGTATTCACTCATGAAACAAACGACGTCCTCTTCGTAATGAGGAATTTCAGGATGTTCCTTCAACAACTGCTTATTATCGAAAATACGTGATTTTACCATTTATGCCTCCTTCTTTTCGATGTAAAAATACGATTTGTTTCGGATATGACAAAAACTGTGTGGAATTAGATAATTCATTTCCGGCAAAAAAACAGGAACTTTGCATATCCTTTTCAATTCATAAGAAGGAATCAATTAAAAAGTTTTGAAGATATGAGAATGAAAGACGTTTGCAAAAGATATTTGGTGTTTATTATAGGAT
>OJJH01000117.1_pt1 | contig 39011 bp, 34 predicted proteins | sample 1596251 | NCBI WGS metagenome assembly OJJH01 (sample SAMEA4350153, study PRJEB24818) | metagenome | biome: human; feature: gut; material: faeces | place: Denmark | collected 2013-09
AAATGTGACGGCACCCCCCGAAGACTGCGCTTGGCCGCTGGTCGGCAGCGTCAGAGTTGTATAAGAGACAGGCAGTTTCCTGATAAATAGGATTACGGAGTTTCAAACGTTCCTCGATAGCTTTCGGACGAAGGTCGAACAACTGGTCAATAATACGGGCAATCTCGCCATCAGTCATATTCACATGAGAACGGCCATAGGTATCCACGAAGATGTTAATCGGGCGAGCCACACCAATAGCATAGCTTACCTGTACAAGCATTTCGTCCGCCACGCCTGCCGCCACCATGTTCTTGGCGATATGGCGTGCTGCATAGGCTGCGCTGCGGTCTACCTTGCTAGGGTCTTTTCCAGAGAAAGCACCGCCACCATGAGCACCCTTGCCACCATAAGTATCAACGATAATCTTACGACCTGTCAGGCCGGTATCGCCATGAGGGCCACCGATAACAAACTTTCCGGTAGGATTGACATGATAGATGATTTTATCATTGAACAGCGCCAATACCTTATCATGATGAATAGAAGCAATCACACGAGGCATCAGAATTTCGATCACATCACGGCGGATGATAGCCAGCATCTCTTCGTCAGCTTTCAACTGAGCAGCCTGCGAGTCATCTTCCGGCTGGATAAAGTCATCATGTTGTGTAGAAACAACGATTGTATCAATGCGGACAGGAGTCCCGTTGTCGTCATATTCGATAGTAACCTGGCTTTTCGCATCGGGGCGGAGATAAGTCATCACCTTGCCTTCACGACGGATATCAGCCAGCACTTGCAGAATGCGGTGTGCCAAATCAAGAGAAAGCGGCATATAGTTTTCCGTTTCATTCGTTGCGTAGCCGAACATCATACCCTGGTCGCCTGCACCCTGTTCCATCGGGTCCTGACGTTCTACACCGCGGTTGATATCGGGGCTTTGCTCATGAATGGCGGACAACACACCACAAGAGTTACTTTCAAACATGTACTCTCCTTTGGTATAGCCGATTTTCTTAATCACTTCGCGTGCGATGAGCTGGAGGTCAACGTACGCTTTTGTTTTCACTTCACCCGCTAGCACCACTTGTCCGGTAGTCACTAGTGTTTCGCAAGCTACTTTCGAACTGGGGTCGTAAGCCAACAGTTTGTCAAGCACGGCATCCGATATTTGATCGGCTACCTTGTCGGGGTGTCCTTCTGACACCGATTCGGATGTAAATAAGTATCCCATCTTTCTTAAATTAAGAATTAAAAAATAAGAATTAAGAATGAGAGGGTAGGAGAGGTGAGTGCTGCAAGGAGTAAACCGTAAAGCGTCGGCAAGACGTGTTTTAGCATTTTTTTCCGTGGTTGCAAGCTACTCAAATCTGTCCACACTTCCATTTCGGTTGCAAAGATAAAGAGATTTCGGAGATAATGAGTATCTTTGACCCGTATTTAACACATAAATAAATTTAAAATGATTCTAAATAAGAAAGTAAGAACTCTCTTCGTGCTGGCACTCTATGTCGGATTCACGATTGCCATTTACGCCATTGTCTGTCACTTCATCAACCGTGAGTTCCGGGATATTGAGTTGCTGTATGCAATACTGATAGGTTGTCTGGCATACTTGCCGCGATTTATTGCCGACAGGAAGAAGAAATAAGTTCTTTCATCGTTTTTCCCAATACCGGGTGCACCACATCCGGCGCAATCTCCGCCAACGGCAGCATCACGAAGTCGCGCTCTGTCATTAAAGGGTGAGGGAGATTCAGTTCCGCTCCGGACGGAGAGGTCACAGACAACACCAAGTTTTCATAGAGCAACAGGTCAATATCAATCAGACGGTCGCTATATTCACCATTGACTGACTTTTTCGTGCGCCCCAACTCCCGCTCAATCACTTGCGTCTCCAGCAATACAGCTAATGGGGACAACTCAGTTTCTACGCAAGCCGCCGCATTCAGAAAACTGTTTTCTGAAGCAAAGCCCCAAGGGGCGGTAACGTAAAAAGCAGACAGGGAAACCACTTTCCCTATCTGCTCTCCTATCTTTTGCACGGCATCCCGGAGATTCTGTTCTTTGTCTCCCAGATTTGTGCCGAGCCCTATATATACTTTTGCCATTATTTGTCCAGAATCAGCATTGCATCTCCATATGTACCGAAGCGATAGCCTTCCTTCAATGCTACATGATAAGCATCCATCACCTGCTCATAACCGCCGAAAGCAGCCACGATCATCAACAATGTAGAAAGCGGCATATGGAAGTTGGAAATCATTGAATTGGCTACGGTAAATTCATATGGCGGGAAGATAAACTTATTAGTCCATCCTTCAAACTCCTTCAGATGACCGTCCGTGCTGACTGCGCTTTCGATAGCACGCATCACCGTTGTACCTATCGCACACACATTCTTACCGGTATCTTTCGCACGATTAACGGTTTTCACCGCTGCTTCGTCTACAAACATCTGTTCAGAATCCATCTTATGTTTCGTCAAGTCCTCCACGTCGATGTCGCGGAAATTACCCAGACCTGCATGCAAAGTAATATACGCAAAGTCCACACCCTTGATTTCCAGACGCTTCATCAATTCACGGCTGAAATGAAGGCTGGCAGTCGGAGCAGTCACCGCACCCTCGTTCTTAGCGAAGATAGACTGGAAACGTTCCGCATCTTCCGGCTCTACGGGACGGTTGATGATAGTATGGGGCAGGGGAGTTTCACCCAATTCATACAAAGCTTTCTTAAATTCGTCGTGAGGTCCGTCATAAAGGAAACGGAGCGTACGTCCACGGGAAGTAGTATTATCAATAACTTCGGCCACCATTGAATCGTCCGGTCCGAAATACAACTTGTTACCGATACGGATCTTACGGGCAGGGTCTACCAATACGTCCCACAAGCGAAGTTCCTCATTCAACTCACGCAACAAGAACACTTCGATACGGGCACCCGTCTTCTCCTTGTTACCATACAAACGAGCAGGGAATACCTTCGTATCGTTGAATATAAACACATCCTTGTCATCAAAGTAGTCCAAAACTTCCTTAAACATCTTGTGCTCAATCTTACCTGTATTACGATGCAACACCATCAAACGAGACTCATCCCTATATTTCGTAGGATGCAGGGCAATCTTATCCTCGGGTAACTTAAATTTGAATTGTGATAATTTCATATCTATTCCTTATTACGTTAATTATTTTCTTCCTCATTTTCTATTTCCTGTCCGTCAATCCACTCTTTAAAGTGTTCAGGATTCAGACAGTCTTCCAACCGGACATCCCCCACACGGGTACGAATCAGTCCGGTCAGATGAGCTCCGCTATGAAGCGCTTCGCCAATGTCGCGTGCCAATGCACGGATATACGTTCCTTTGCTGCATACGACACGTATTTGAATCATCGGCTCCGGAGCATCCAAGCGGCATTCCAGCAATTCAATCTCGTCGATAACAAGCTGCTTCGCCTTTAGTTCGACTTCCTCGCCTTTCCGCGCCAGTTCGTAAGCACGCTTTCCATCCACCATACAAGCGGAGAAAGCAGGAGGAACCTGTTCTATCGTACCGATAAAGCGCGTCAGCACCTCTTCCACCAACTCCCGCGTGATATGTTCGGTAGGGTAGGTGGCATCTATCTCATGCTCCAAATCGTACGACGGCGTGGTAGCCCCCAACCGGAGCGTAGCAACATACTCCTTCGTATGATATTGAAACTCTTCTATTCTCTTCGTAGCCTTGCCTGTACATACAATCATTACCCCTGTCGCAAGAGGATCCAACGTGCCGGCATGACCGACTTTCAGTTTTTTCACCCCTATCCGCCGGCAAATATGATAGCGGGCGTGCCCTACCACCTTAAATGAAGTCCAGCCAAGAGGCTTATTAAAAAACAGTACTTCTCCTTTTTTAAAATTCATCAGCTCAATATAATCGTTACCAATCCTGCTATCGCGCAATAGATAGCGAAATAGATCAGTTTTCCTTTCTTCACCACATTAATCATCCACTTACAAGCCAGGCAACCTGCCACGAAAGCAGCCAGGAAGCCGACAATCAGCGACAACGCAGGAATATCACCTACCACATCTTCGCCTTTCATCATCTTCATTCCATCAAGCAACGCTTCCCCCAGGATAGGCGGAATAACCATCAGGAAAGAGAATTGTGCCAGTTTCGCCTTGTTATCACCCAACAGAAGTCCCGTAGCAATGGTAGAACCCGAACGAGACAACCCCGGCATGACCGCACAAGCTTGTGCGATACCGATAATCAAAGCGTCCTTCATCGAGATTTTTTCTTTCTGGCGCGGCTTATAGTAATAAGAGAAAGTCAGCAGGGCGGCAGTCAACAACAACATACAACCCACAATCAGCAGTCCCGAACCAAAAATCGCTTCCACATAATCCTTAAAGAACACTCCTACAATACCAATCGGTATCATTGAAATCAATATATTGATGACATACCGCGTCTCATCGTTCATCTGGAACTTGAACAGCCCGCGGAAAATCCAATCTATCTCCTTCCATAAAATCACCAGTGTGCTGCACACCGTAGCCACATGCACCACAATCGTGAATGCCAGATTTTCTTCACCCTGTATCCCGAACAATGCCGACCCGATGGCCAGATGACCACTGCTGCTTACGGGCAAATACTCAGTCAATCCCTGAATCAGTCCAAGGATTAATGCTTCTAACCAACTCATAATTTCTTTTTATTCTTCTTTAATTTTAGGCACTTCGGTCATTTTAGGTTTACGCAACACGGCGTATATCATAGACAAAAAACCAAACAGGCAAACGACGGGCGCCACCTTTATTCTGCGTACACTGAAAATATCCGGTTCGAAAACCGTTTCGGACGACGAGGGCCCCGACATCAACAGGAAACCGATAATAACAATCGCCATTCCTATCGCGAGCAAGATAAAGTTCACTTTATCAAAGGCAAATTTCCGCTTGTCAGACATAGTTTATTTTTTCTTTTTGAATTAAATATAGTATAAGCTGTTCGCTTTCATTCTCAGATACTTGTTCATGGAAAAATAGGCGCACAGCCACGTTATTACAATCCCGAACACCAATACACTCGCACATACAACCAGCATGACCTCGGGAGTGATGACCTGAAGCAATTCCTGCTCGTACGTCACAGCCCAGTAGGCAGTCCCCATCAATATGGCATCGGCAATCACGGCTGCCAGTATCCCGCTCCATACGTTCTTCCGGAGAAACGGCCCCCGGATGAATCCCCAGCTCGCCCCCACCAGTTTCATTGTATGGATGAGGAACCGTTTGGAATAGATGGCAAGCCTTATCGTATTGTTTATCAAGGCAAAGGATATAAAAGTGAGCACCACTGCCAAAGCGAGCAGCACCAGGCTGATATTCCGTATGTTGTCATTCACGGCATCAATCAGTTCCTTCCGGTAAAGCACGTCCTGTATATTGGAGTTTTTCTTTATCAGCTTCTCTATTTTCGCGATGCTGTCGGAGTTGGCATAATCGGAGTGCAGCTTGATTTCGATGGAAGCGGTGAAAGGGTTATATCCCAAAAACTCTTCGGGGTCGGTGCCCATCGCTTCCGTCTGCTCTTTCAAAGCCTGCTTCTTGGAGATATATTCGGATTGCTTCACGAAAGATTCCTTGTTCAGTTTCTTCTGAAGTTTCAGAATATCCGCTTCCTTCATGTCATCGCTGATGAGAATGGAGAAACTGATATTCTCACGGACATACACGGAAAGGTTATGCGCCGTAAGCACGAAAAAGACAACCAGCCCCAACAGCAGCAACACCAGCGTCGTACTGATACTCGACGTAATGAACTGCATGTCGAAAACCGACCCTGACTTATATTTGTTTTTACTTCCCATGCGCTATCTCTTTTTCCGGAATACGTAAATCATAGAACTACTCCGCTCTTTCCGTCCCAAAGCATTGAACCAGGCAAGCGTTCCGGCATACATTCCTTTCAGAAAGCTACTCGAACTGCCGCGGTGCTTCTCACTCAACATGGATACGTAGAACGCATCGAACGGCATCGGATGACGCGCCGCCATAATAAATCCGTGACGGGAAGCCAACTGCTGTATAGTGCCCGGTGTGAAATGCCAGAGATGCCGGGGAACATCATAAGCCGCCCAATATTCACCGTAACGCTGCGCGTCATAAGAAGAGCAGTTGGGCACTGCCACAATCAGCACGCCTTTTTCTGTCAGCAATTCACGAAGCATCTCCCAAGTTTCGCCGAGATGTTCCAAATGTTCCATCACGTGCCAAAGGGTGATTACATCAAAGCTATCGGGAGCAAACTCCTTCAAAGCCGATTCGGGCTTCACCTCCAGTTCGAAATGCTCTTTCGCAAATTCGCGTGCCTGCGGACTCTTCTCCACCGCTTCTACTTTCCAGCCACGGCGCACCATTGTATTAGCGAAATAACCGGTTCCCGTACCTATATCGAGCAAACGCCCCGTCTTACGATGCGCCTCTCGGGCTACCAGGCGCGCTTTGCGACCCAGCATATAAGAACGTACATAATGGTAAATGCTATTCATCGCGCCCTTGCGCGTATCCGTGTGGGAGATATAGTCGGGAGTCTCATAATACTTGCCTATCTCTGCCTCTACGGGAACGCCTTGCGTGAATATAAATCCACAGTCCTCACACGAATACAGTTCAAACTGTTCGCCCGAAGCATAAAAATCCGTACAAGTCATGACGCGTTTCAAGTGCGTACTGCCACACACCGGACAAGCATTTATACTGAGTTTCTCCATTAATTCCAAACAAAATTAAGTGTTGTCCCGAATCACAAGACAACACTATACCCGAATTTGGTGCAAAGAAACAAATAAAAAGTGATGTAACGGGCTTTTATTAAGGACTTTTAATAGAAGAGTTGTCTCTGATACAAGATAAGAGCAGTTTTGACACTGTTCATATCGGAACAAGATATCTTTTTGAAGAAAGATTATATACAACTCGTCCCACTAATGCCACCTGTATATCTTGTATCCGCTTGACTTTTCGGCTATTATGTACGTTGTTCGACACTTTGTTCCCTTGGTATCATAATAGAAAAATATAAAATACCCTGATATAAATTGGCTTTTTTAGTCAACTTATGTCCGGGCAATACAATATAAAATACCCTAATACAAATGGACTATTTTCTCAGTCAACTTATATCAGGGTAAGACAAAATCGTTTATTAGAGAATCCACTACCATTTTTCTAATAGTTGCGAATTTTAGAAAAATATCAAAATTACTTTTAAATATGGAATTTCTCTCCTATTTTCATTAATTTAGTTGCGATAGGATATAAATATTTAGTATTTGTATTTTCAATCCCCATATCTTCATTTTCAATTTTTTTTAATAGTAAAATTATTGATTCAATAGAAGGCGAGTACATGAGAATATGAATTATAGAACCAATATATCCGTCATACTCATCACCTAAATTGAGATTTGCACCTATGCCTAAAGGATCCCAATCTTTAATTAAAATAGTGCGAATCTCTGTTATTACTTCATTTTTTATCATATTTAAAATCTATTTTAATACATTCAATATACTATTATCAAACATCGAAGCTGGGTATGTCGAAACAATTCTTCCTGCATTATTCATAACGACAACAGCTTCCCTTGTTAAGAACAAAAAATTTCCTCTACTTTGTTGTAAAACCACAACGGGATTCTTAACTGTATTTGAAATCGTAGATGGATTTACCCCTCTTGTAATTGCTTGATTCAATCCATGTTTAGAAAAGCTTGTTAAACCTATTCCTGGATTTTCGACAATTGTGCCTAATTTACCAAAATTTTGTCCTACACGCATTCCACTTTCAACTGCAGCTTTTGCAAGCATCTTTTTTCCTATGTATCCGACAGTTTTTCCAAGTATACCTCCAATTAAAGCACCTGCGCCATATTCAACCATCGTCTCTCCTATCGGACGAGCAATATCATCTACAGCGCGACTATTCAATCCATTAAATAATTCCGATTTCGATTCTTCTGACAAAGGACTATTTTTACCTAAAAGCTGATTTTGCAATTTTCCACTTGAAGCTATCAATTCAAAAGCATTAGTAGCTTTATTGGCTTTGATTCCCGCATTCTGATAAAAATTCAGATAAGAATCTTCTCCAATCTGAAATGACATAGAAGAACCAAGCCGAGTATATCCATCAATATCTTTATGCCCTTCACGCCAAATGTACTCATCCTCATTATTGGTACTCTGATACCAATCACAACCATTAGGGTCTATAATATTAATAGGATTATTCGCACAGTAAACATACGGTGACCAGTCATAATATTTCTCTGCCATCGGATCCATTGCATGCCAACGTCCCAGTACTGCATCATACTGCCTCGCTCCATAATCATACCAATCTCGCCCGCCTTTCCTATCAAGCTCCTTGCCGTTATACTTATAAGGCTGAACAGAACCGACAGAAGAAGCCATCAGTCCGCCGAACGGATAATAGTCGTTCACTTCCTCCAACGTACCGTCTTCATCTGCAACCACACGATTGTTACCCTGATAGTCCTGAATGAAGTAATGATACTTATTATCGTTCAAAGAAACATAGCCAGTCCCAGTCAACAACAATTTAGGAACACCATTTTCATAGACCACATTGCCGCAGTAGTCTGTTACGGTAGTATCCTTTCCTATCACATGCATGGTGCGGAGCTTTGTTCCGTCCGCAGCATACGAGAAAGAAATGCTATTCCCGTTTTCAAACTCGATTCGACTCGGTAAATTTAAACAATTATATTGAATATCAGTAATCTTTTTATTCAAATCTTTCGTTAAATTGCCGTTGCCATCGTATTTATACTCAATGGTGGCGTCTACTTCATCTTTAAACTCCATTCCGTTGCCATAAACCGAATTGGTTACATTGTCATAGACTGATTTCAATTGGTTACCCTCATACGTCAGATTCAAGTTGTCTATCAAGCCATAAGTAGAAGCACCGGTTTGCCCGTAGCGCAGCAAGCCTGTGATATTCCCGTTCTTATCATAACCGGTCACTTGTTCATTGAACCGGTCCGCATTAGCGGACAATAACCTTCCTTCGCCATATACGGCATCAGTCAAGCGTGACAGCCCGTCATAGGAATACTTATAACCTTTATCTGCCGAAGAGTCTCCTGTCTTCCATGTCATGCTACTGATATTTCCGTTGTAGCAAGGAACACCGACACCATCCGTATAATACATCCTCTGGTTGAACAACAGACCGCTTATCTCTTTCATCCATGAGCGGACATTGTAGGCATAATCCGTCTTCAGATTCGAATTGCCGTTGCGCCTGTTACGTTTCAAACGTCCGAATTCATCGTACTCATTGTCAACGAGCGCAACACTGGGACCATCGTTCAACTGATGCACGGTCTTCAAAAGGCGTCCCGCATGGTCGTATGCATAATCGTAAACCTCACTTTGGGATGGCTTGTCTTTGGCGGAATGGATATGTTTGCGTTTCAGAAGTTGTCCCGTAAAGTTGTAACGCAAATATTCCTTTTCCTCTCCATCCTGCAAATGGCTGCCGGATTTAACCTGTACAATTCTACCGTGATGGTCGTAATACATGACACTGTAAAGATACTCGGGTGATGTGGAGAAATCATCCAATTGTGCTGTCATGGTTCCTGTCAGCAACCCTTTACTGCTTGTCATATAACGCTTGCCGAAGCCTTCCATTTCATAATCCGGTTCATACCCCACAGATGAATGGGTCAAAGTTGGAATACCGTTGTATCCTGTGAAAGAATAATCATCGTAATAGCTGGCACTCAATACAACAGGATTGTCAAGTGTGACGCCGGACACCTGATATCCTTTGGTTGCGCTAGTCCGGTCATTCCATTCTCCTTTGACCACAGATTCTGCCAAAGGAGAAGAAGAATAAGCAAAGTCGTTGCTGCAAGTACCTGTCAGTACGACACGGCCCAAGGCATCGGGAATATTGAAAAGCCATTCGTTCTTTTGCCGTTGGTTGCCATCCTGCGAGAAGATAAGGCGGTTGGCCTTGTCATAGATATACAGGCACCAGTCGCAACCCGGGAGTTTCTTACCGATACAGCGGTTACGCGAATCATATTGATACATATAGGCATAATCACGTAAGACCCGGCTGTCCGGTCCCGTGAAACTGAGCGAACCGTTTGCCGCAATCGCTCCCAAAGCTTCGGGAGGAAGAACAATCACACAATTGCCATAATCGTCATAGAGATAATAGGTATCATAGAGGTTCTTGCCACCAGCTTGATATTCCACCCTGCGGTTGAGCAGCACCTGTCCGAGTTTATCCTTGAACTCAAAGGAGGTATTTCCATCCTCATCCTGAATGCGGGTAACATAAAGTTCGGAAGAAGGATAATTCGGCTTGTTTACAATATAAGGCAACGTGTCATTGGAAACTTTCAATTCAAAGTTAATACAGTTCAATGTATCATTACCCCAAACATTGGTCAGATAACCCGTCTTTACACCATGAGAGCCTGTATGCCAGTCCTCACCGGGGGCGTAGCGTTCCAACTCCCTGTTTAGCGGAGAGGACTCGTAGACAGTCATCGAAAACGGCTTTGAATCTCCATACTGGGTGATGGCGGCATTCTTCAGACTGGCAGAAGAAACAGGCTGTCCGTTATTCCCTGCAAATACGGAAGGCAGCCAAAGGTTGGACGGACGGTTGAAGCCGTCGTACTCTTGAAGAGTGATTAGATCGCTTCCGGAAGGGGAATACCGCTTTTGAACGGCTTCCTCCAGGCGTCCGAACCCGTCGAAATAATCAATCTTATCCAGATACTTACTTCCTGCCGCATTCATAAAGCTCCGGCTGAGAATAAAATTCCCCGAATATCCATCCGTATTCAGCTGAGAGCATACGCCCCGGATATGAGTGGTAATCTTTCCGTCTTCACTATAACCTTCCGAGACTATATAATACATACCTTCCGGAAGTTCTTTTTTGCAGATAAACGCCGTCTGCGGGTGGCTGCAATCCTCATCACCGGAAAATTCTGCGCTTGAAGCAATGCAGTTACCTTCACTGTCAAGCAGATAGATAAACGTTTCATCCACTTCCGAACCGCAATGGGAGAGGATAATATCCATCGGAACTTCAAGTCCGAACTGATAAAACACATCGTTTCCCGATGTTCCTTGGTATTGATTCGTAAACTCACGTGTGTCGCAGACATCCGAGTATTCGAAATCCATGTAATGCCAACCGACATAAAAAGCATTGTCTTTCATGTCGCCTTCCGGAGTTTCAAATGTCTGGATGTTGGTGACAATAGGACCTTCCCAGTCCATACCTTCGGATACAATACGATAGGTACCGGGGGGCAGAATATCAGTTTTGATGTAAGCATGATACTCTCCGTAATTGAGATCGCAACCACAATCCTCATCGTCCCGGTCGCTGCGATAGAGTATTTTCCCGTTCTCATTCAATATGGCAATGAAACCCGGGGATTGGCTAGTACCGCAATGAGAGACAATCATCGACATCGGATACTCAAAGGATATTTGATAGGTCATGTCATTCACCGATTCTCCGCTACCTCTATAAAACGAGTCAAAACCATAGCTCGTATTTTGTTCAAAACTCTCTTGGAATGGAATGCTCCACGTACCAAGATTCTTGAATGTACTCTCATCCAGACTACCCTCTAAAGTCATCGTAAGAGGATATTCCGAATAGTTATCATTTGGGGCATATCCCTCGTTGACGATATAGTACGTTCCGGGAGCTACATACCAGTCTAACGAGATATAAGGATAGTCATAATCCACAGAATGGTCGGCTCCGCCATTATCTGCGATCTTCTCCAGATTCTCATCCAGAATATAAATGCCGAAAATTTGAAAATGGGGACCATGCGTAAAAATATAAAGACTCATGGGCCAAAGTACCTCCAATTTGTACCACACATCAGCCGCTTCTCCAAAAATTGTATTAGGAAGATACTTCGTATCCACCGTCTTTGTCAATGAGAATTTCTCTTCAGGACCATACTTGCCCAAATCGATTACATTTGAAGGGGGCAACTGGCAAAATGCTTCTATGGAACAAAGCATCAACAACAGGAATAAAATTCGTCGTTTCATATCATTCATTAGTTTTGGTAATTATAATGGTAACTGTTCACTTTGTTTTTATCATGATCTCTCACGACATTTAACCTGCCGAACGAGTCATATTCGTAATAGACGGTGACTCCCTGCGGATTGGTCATGCTGGTCATTCCTACCATCGGTTCATATTCGTAAGTCGTGATGGCAGCTTTTCCAAGATATGCCGAGTCTCTTAATTTATCGAGCTTCGATTTGTCTGCCATCCGGCTTTCGGACAAAGATTGTATAGAGGAGATCCCTACAGCGGATAAGCCTTGTACAACCTCCTCGTAAGTGGTCCCTACTATCTCTGCAACGAGATGCTGTCCGCCGTAAGACCACAAATAAACAGCATTGTTCCCGTCTTTCTGTATATGGACAGGGTTTCCGTAGACATCATATTTCAAGATTTTCACCCGTTCTTCTTCCGCATTTCCAAGTCCTGTATTGGTAGTAACCGATGCAGGAAGCGGCAAGCCGTTTTCCGCACTGAGCAGATATTTGTTTCTTTGGATGGTACGGGCATTTCTCTTCACTAATTCTTTTTCCAAGAGCGTGTGTATCTGATTATTCTCTATCAACTTCAACCTCGCATTCTCCTCATCAGCCGGTTTAAAACTTGACGTGAAAGGATACTTGTACTTTTCTACACTCCATATCCCTCCGCCTGCCGAGGTTTCTTTTTGTATAAGAAGCGGTACACTGGAGTTGAATGGTTGATTGGGGATTGTATAATTCCAATAATTGTATTTAACCTCAGTCCTCACGCTGTCACCCAAATCCGTGTAAAGTGTAGTGACTTCCCGTGTAAGATATTTGCGTCCGCTTTCTACATATCCGATTTCATGTTTCGTATAAGGATAATCCAGCTCTGTGTTATTAATGTCTTCATACGGGTTAGGCGATTGATAGTCTGATCCCCAAATGATATTCCTCCAAATCTTGATATCCGGAGTCCCCTGATAGCCGAATATCTCATATTCGTTTTTCTTGTACATTACTTTATGATACTTTCCATCTGAATATTTATAATCGGTCTTGTCCAGCAATTGTCCGTATTTCCAACCTGTTTGCGGATCAAACAGCATTTTTGTGTAGCCTACCCGGTATGCATCAGACTTTTTCTCGGCATCGTAGTGATAGACGCTCTTCTGTTTTTCCCCGGTTGCGTTGTTTACCGTATATTCGGTGACATAATCATATACGGTAGTAGAACCATTACCGAAAAACAGGTTGGGGACGGAAAATTTGGTATACATTCTCATTTTGGTAATAAAAGGTATTCTCGCCTGGTTGGGCATATTCAGGACTATCGTTCCTATTTTATACAGCTCATAGCCATAATCTTCGATATCTACCTGGTGTTTGATATACCCCACACCATCTTCTTTCTTGCCATACTTATATTCTTTCGTCAAGGTTGTGCCCGTGACCGGGTCGTACTCTTCTATTTTCTTAATACGCAGGCCACCCGCATACTTGACCTCATCAGGAAGTATTTCCTCACCGTCATCATAGTCGTCCTGTGCCCATTCATCATGTCCGTATCCGAAATTATATCTCTTTTCTTCACTATACTTATGAAGATACTGGTGGGCTTCATAAAAAAAGTTACTCTTACGTCCTGTCGGATATGTGATGGAAGTAAGCATAGCATGCTGCATAAATTCAGGAACCGCCTTTCGCTCACTGGTCCTGTACGGCAGATTCTTTATAAGAATCTTCACAGGGTCGAATACCCATTCATCGGAAACTGCCTTTGCACGCCCCTGCAGTATGGGATTGGCATAGGCACGAGCCAAATATTCTCTTGTTTTAAGAAGGGACATGGGTATCAAAGTGGTATTTCCGTATGAAGTGTCATAGCCATTATAATATCCCCAATGGTCGATCCCCATATTGGTTCCCTTGTTTGTATTATAAAGGCGCGTTTCATTATAAGTCATCTGATAGACTTCCTTCTGTCCCTCCGCTCCGATGATTTCCACCTTGTCGAGTGTGGTTGTCCTATTGTTGCTATAATAGAGGTTAATTCTTCTCAAGGTTTCCCCACTAAGTTTATTAGTAACGATAATGGAAGAAATCGTTTTTGTACCTACAAATTCGACTTTGACATAAGAAGATTCTATTGTATGGATGCTATTAATTGTGGATACGGTTCTCACAGACCCGTTTGGCGACACAGGAAAATGCATCGGGCCGTTACTGATTTCCTCCAGTGCCGGATTATTGTCTATCACACGCGGGTCGCCATGAGATACTATCGAATAGGAACCTTTCTCAAACAAGGTCACATAAGGATAGGAATAATCTCTTCCTTGGTGTGGAAAAAGCGGTTGGGGATATTCCCTGCGTACCATTTCGTCCACTCCGATATAATCAAGCCGTTGGACTAACTCATAGGACAAAGGTTCTTTGTTGTAACTGAACGAAATAGCATGCTTTCCATTGGGCGCAGTTATTTGATGAAGATACCATGAATTTCCCAAACATTCGGAAAAATCATATCTTGTACCGTCATCATTGGTGATATGGAATGCATCTATCGAACTATTTCTGATAGCTTCTATCCGTATCGGTTCATACGGATTGGTGGCAATCTGTCCTTTCCATTCTTCAAAGGTATTCTTAGAAAAATAAAATTTTCCAGACTTATCCAGCAACTTGTAATAGTATATATCCGGCGAACCGTCGACCCTACCATTTAGTAAGTTCAACCAACTGTAACGATCACCGGAAAATGCACTGAAATACCCGTCTCTACCGTCATCTTGCAGTCCTTCAACTCTTCTCGAGATACAGAAATCGGAACTTAAGGACCATCCTGCCCCTACCTGTCCGTCGAAATCGAACACTTTAAGTCCTGATGCATGATATTGAAGTGAAATCGGGAATCTTATATCGCCCTCTATTATTTCATAAAGGGGAATTTCTATATTTACCAATCCCGTATACAGACTTACGGGATAGTCAACCTGTTTCATCAGACTCCCTATACCGGGCGCGGTAGCCTGCGGAGTCGGATACTCAAAATTATGAGTATATTGTGCAAATGATGTTGCATATGCACATATGAATAAAAAAAAGATAATTTTTCTCACCATATCAATGGATTAAAACATTATATTAAATGTAGTAGTTTAATTTGTAAGACGTATAAGAATGATTGTGACACCATATCATTGACATAATGCCACAATCCTCATAGGCTCATGTCGCCCGCACCGCAGAGCGGGGCACATTTTTACAGATTCATCGCATTAGCGCCCAAAACGCCTGCCAAAGCCGAAGCCACTGCGATAACCACTTTCAGGATCATATCCCATACTGATTTCTTCATTGCCATAATTTACCTCCTTTCTGTTCTTTAGTGTGTTGTGTTACTCTGTGTTCTTCCGTGTTCTCCGCCTGTGCTGTGAATTCTCCGAACTCCTTGAATTCCTTCGCCACATCGAAGCACGGGCACTGTTTAATCCACTCTTCCGGTTCTATCTCACCGTTTCCGTTCAAGTCCGGCGACAGGTCGCGGTGTCCGCACACCCGGCAGCCGGGAAATTTCTCTTGCAATTGCCCGACGAGTTGCCGGAGCGTAGAGCGCTGTGCCGGAGTCCGGGTATCTGCCGGGCGTCCCCGGCAGTCCAGACCACCTTCATAGCAGATACCTATCGAGTGAGTGTTGAAGCCTTTCACGTGGGCTCCGATGCGTTCGAGCGGACGGGTGAGGTGCAACGTTCCATCCTTGCGGATGTAGTAGTGATAGCCTGTTCCGTTGAACCCGCGACGCCGGTGCATCAAGTCCAAAGCTTCCGGTGAGAGTGTAGAATCCCTCCGCGTGGCGCTACAATGCACCACGATTAAGTTGATAATTCGCATGTTAGTGGATAATTAGTTTACTAGTCTAGTTAAAACTTCGTTTAGTTAGTCAGTCATTCGTGTTTGTGTTGCGCCATACAGACAGTTTATGCTGCCGGATCCGGGTCCGGAGTTTCCCCGCCATCAGCTCCGCCACCACCGGGTTTACTACCTTCTCCGTCACCGGAAGCCGAAGCATCGGCACGGTCGAAGCGTACGCATCGTGCGCCTGTCACCAGTGAACGGGTGGCCATAGTGCCATCCAGATGACGGGTGGAGCAGGGAAGAAAGCGGACAGTCAGTGAAGACTGCGCAGCCGAGACATCTTCTGCTGTTTCGACGCCTTTACCATTCGACTTCATCACCAGGCGGAAAGTGCCGAACCCGTCAAGCGTCACACTCTCAGATGACTGGAGGTGCTGACCAACTACCGTCACCAGGTTGTCCAGCGTATTCTTCACATCACCTGGGGAAAGGGATGAATATGCGGCTATCTCTTTAGAGAGTTGTGAAGTACTTACATTACCAGTGCGCAGCACACGGGGATAAAATAGTTGTTTTCCGTTTTTGTCTTTCAGAACGGACTGAAATGAACCATACAATACTGGCATAATCGTGATTTTTTTGTGTTAATTGATTTTGTTTAGTTTTGTCTTTAAGCTTATCGACACTACAAAGATACGATGGTTACATTTTATATACAAGCGTTTTTCAATATGTGTCTTAACTAAATTCTTAACCGATAAAAATTCCCCGTTGCCATAAGCAAAAAATCATTTTCTATTTCTTATTCTCTCTACATTCCTTTCAAAGTTTTTTTCTGTTTCATTCCAAATTCTTTCTTTTTCTGCATCATCTGTAGCATCCCATTTATCAGACCAAAATGCGGACTTCGATATCTCCATATCCTCCTTATCACATATGCCGTGATTTAATATTCGCAAATCAATCCCATAACCATACCTACTGTGAACCTTAAACCCGTAATTATTTATATCATGAAACATTATTTTATTCTGCATATTCCCTCCGTCCACATTCATAAGGCAATAAGTGGAATTACAAAATAAATTATAGAGATATCCCCAACAGTCTTTTTCCGAGGCTGCACTTTAAAAAAACATTCTTGATGAGGAAGAGTTTTATACCTGGTTATTTTATATTCATTAGGTTCTAAAATAATAGGCAAAGAATCACAAAGCGATAAATAAAGACTATCGTGATTATTTACAACTGCATAGTGCTTTGTGGCTTCTGATGATACACAGATAGTAGAATCGGTATTGTTCTTTAAATATAATTCTCCAATGATCTCTTTAATCATCGTACTTCTTTGATCTTCATCCCAAAATATTTTTTATTTTATGCTATCTACATTGTAAAATGAAGAGAACCCATTCAACTCAACATCATGAGATATAATTTCCATTTGTACCGTTTCCTCTTTCACATATCCTGAAAAATAAGGCCACAACTCCTTTATATTAAAGTACGTAACCCAGCCCGGCTCAAGTAACGAGATATCTATCATTTTCTTTTTCTCACCACGTTTGGAAACCACCAATATCCATGTTTCCCCTCCGCCGCCTTCCATATTTAAATTACCGGAATAACCTGTTTGTTCTATCATTTCATCTGTAGACATTGGAAATTCATCCAATTCTATAAAACAAAAATACCTGTCCTTATATTGAACAATCTTTGAAGGATAATCCAATCCCCATGCAGGACAATCAGATGCCTGAATTTGATAAATATGATTGGAATCATTTATTGCCAGCTCATATAATATCACATATTTATTGACTATCAGACCACTGTCTACCAGCAAACCTGCTTGCTCTTTCACTGTTTGCTGAATCTTGTTATGGTAGGCTGCGTACAGCCTACCATAACAAATAAAAACATCAAATTAAAGAATATATTTCTCATTACTTCATAAATTTATCATTCAACCTTTTCAACAGTTCACTACTTGTATTTATTATATAAGATTGCTCCATCATTCGAGGATTATTATTATTGTAGAAAAACAATTCTTTATCTTTCTTATAATAAATAGCACCAACATTGTTTTTCAAATTCCTCATATCGTCGTCAGAAGCTTTTAGATTATTCGGATGCGAATGAAGATCTACTATTTTATTCCCTTCTACTTTCAACTTATCTTGCGCATTTGAAAAAGCACGATTTCTCTTACCGGAAGTACCCACAATGGCAGTTTTATCTCCTTGATTATCATATATATCTAATTTCCATTCTACATCTGTATTATCCGTTCCGAACTTGAAAATAGCTGCCGCATCCTCAAGATTCATTGTTGAACCATAATATTCTATCCCTTCATTTTTATGCTTCTTATGTATAGAATACATTCTTCCCAATACTCCGGCCCCAATTGTTATTGTTTTTGTACGATCTTTCGAATATGAAAGTTTATCTGTCGAACTTTTCCCTCTCATACTCTGAGATGTTTCATTAAACAATCTACCTGAACTTGTAATCACATAATCATCCTTCCCATCCGGGTCCACCCTCAGCACTGGATTATTCTTACAATAAGTATAAGGACTCCAACTGTAGTATTTCTCACAGGACGGGTCTATTCCGTTCCATCTCCCCAGCACCGGATCATACCGCCTTGCGCCGTAATCATACCAGTTCAGTCCGCCCTATTTATCAACGCAATGAAACGTTCATTCTTTATCCGGATTTATTTTTTGCCTTTTCTCACTTAACTTTTTATCTACAGCATCCGATATTTTTTGCCTGTCTGCCTCACTTCTATTGTTCCACTCAGTCCACCACAATTTAGTATTTTTCTCTATTCTATCCTCCTTATCGTATATGCCGTGATTCAATATCCTGAACAGAGTTTCTTTTCCAAACTTTTCACAAGTGACCTCAAACCCATAATTACTAATATCGTGAAACATGACTTTTGTTTTCAGTTCTTCCCCATTTACATTCATCAGGCAATAGGTTGAACGGCAGAATAGATTATAAAAATACTCCCAGGGATTTTTCTCGGATGCCAAATGTTCAAAAAAAAACGAACCTGATTGACCGGACAAACTTCTATATTCCACTGTCTTTCTTTCAAGTGGCTTCAAGACAATGGGCAAAGAATCGCAAAGTGATAAATAAAGGCTATCCCGACCATTCACAACAGCATAGTGTTCTTTCGTACTTGAGGACAGGCAAACGGTGGAAGTCGTATTATTCCTCAAATACATCTGGCCATATACACTCTTTATCCTCACACCATTCCAATCAAATAGTTCCCGCTTTATGCTATCTGCATTTAATGAGAGATCCGGATAACGTTCCAATTGAATATCATGGGACAGCATCCCCATCTGTACCGGATAGTCTTCCACATACCCCGACAAATATGGCCATAATTCCACAATATCAAACCATGACGACCAATCCTCATACGATGAAAGCTCCACCAATGCTCTTTTTTCTCCAGACTTGGATATCACTACACACCATTTGGGGGTATAGTCTATTTCAACCATGGGATTACCAGAATACCCAGTCATCTCTTTTATATCAGCCACAGGCATCTCCTGTTCGTCCAATTCTATGAAGCAGAGATATTTATCTTTGTAGGGAACGATTTTGGAAGGTGATTCCAAATGCGGTTCCACAGGGAATTCAGAGTCCGAAATCAGATATATATGATTGGAATCATTCACCGCCAATTCATATAGCACCACATATTTATTATATATCAAGCCACAGTCCACTAGCAATTCGGATTGCACTTCCACCACTTGCTGAACCTTGTTAAGAGTAGGCTGCACACAGCCTACCATAACAAATAAAAACATCAAATTAAAGAATATATTTCTCATTACTTCATAAATTTATCATTCAACCTTTTCAACAGTTCGCTGCTTGTATCTATTTTAAAAGTCTCATTTTCAATACAAGTTTTTTTACTGTTATAAAACAAAAGTTCTTTATCATCTCTATAATAAATAGCACCAGTATTGATTTTCAAAACACTCATATCATTATCAGAAGCTACTTTATTATACGGATGCGAATGAAGATCCACAACTTTATCACCTTTAATTCCCAACTTATCTTGCACGTCCGAAAAAACACTACTTTCTCTGCCAGAAGTACCGACAATAGCAGTTTTACTCCCTTGGTTATCATACACATCCAACTTCCACTCTGCATCTGTGTTATCCGCACCAAACTTAAAAACAGCAACTGCGTCATTAAGATCCGCTGTTGAATTGTAACATTCTATTCCTGCATTCTGATTCGACTTTTGTACAGCATACATTCCCGAAAGTAGCCCCTTATCATTTACAATAATTGACGAGACATTTTTTTTAGTACTTAACAATCTGTCATATGAAAAATTGTTTATTGAAGTTCTAAAAAGTTGTCCCTTGCCATTTATTGTATAGTCATCCTTCCCATCCAGATCCACCCTCAACACCGGATTATTCTTACAATAAGCATAAGGACTCCAACTGTAGTGTTTCTCACAGGACGGGTCTACCCCGTTCCATCTCCCCAACATCGGATCATATCGCCGCGCACCGTAGTCATACCAGTTCAGCCCGCCCGCTGTCTCCAATTCTTTCCCATTATACTTATACGGCTGGACACTCCGCCGGGAACTCGTAGACATCAATCCCCCGAAAGGGTAATAATCATTCACTTCCTCTACGTTACCATCTTCATCCGCAACGACACGCACATTCCCCTGATGATCCTTGATAAAGTAATGATAGCTCGTATCCGACATCGCAATATATCCTACATCGGTCATCAACCGTACCAGCACCCCGTTTTCATAGATCGCATTGCCACAATAATCCGTTATCAACGTATTTCCGCCAATAACTCTAACTGTACGCAACTTAGTCCCGTCACCACTGTATACATTGGATATATTGTCTCCATTCCTAAAGACTATCCGACTAGGCAAATTTAAACAATTATATTGAATGTCAACAATGTTCTTATTTAAATCTTTTGTCAAATTGCCGTTTGCGTCATAAGCGTAAGCAGACTCCTGCGCAAACAGATTCATTCCTGCAGCAAGCAATATGCCCGTCAATACCAATTTCCTTAATAAATTCATAATTCAATTCGTTTTTGTGTTAATTAATCGAGTTCAGTTTTGTTCTATAAGCTTATCAACGCGACAAAAATACTACGTTCGTATTTAAACATACAAGCGTTTTTCAATATGTGTCTTAACTAAATTCTTAACCGCCGCAATCTACCGTACATCAATACACGAAAGTTTATTCCTTCCTGTTTACGACACTTAGAAGATAGCGGCCGGGAAGTTTTATTTTTCCACCGCTACCACGCAGCGTGGCAATTCCCCGCCATATCGCACCGCCAATAGCCCCGAAGTTACTTTTCAGAATAATCGCATATTGCTCCGAAGGCGGGATACCGTAGCTGCGAAGGCTATCAAGCAGCCCCGCATAATTACGTGACGTCCCGTCAACCGGCGGAAGAAGCCTGCCAACAGCTTCTTGTGTCCACTTTTTCCGGATACCGGAACCGGAACTCTCCCCACCGCAGGAACTTGCAGAAGAAATCTCCTCTCTTTCCTTCTTCCTTTCCGCCTTCTCCCCTGCCATTTCCAGGGGAGAATTGAAGAGGGGATGTTCTTTGCTTTGCTCTGCTGTGCTATTCTGTGCTGTGCTATGTGTACTTGATGTTACATTTTCAGGGATAAATGTTACATTATCATCCCCAGTAACGCTTTCTTCACGCTCCGTTTTTTCAGAGCCGGCAGGTGATTTAATCCCCGCATCTGTCTTGTTTTCTGTGACTTCCTCACTGACCAGCAAACAGTATGCCGCTTCCAGATGCGAAACGCTGCGACGGCGGGTGCTGAAAAGATACTGCCGTTGTATCTCGACCGAAGTCAGAATGCATCCGCGCTCAAAAAGACCGCCGTCGAACAGTCCATATTCCACTGCAAGGCGGATAACACGCTCCACATCATCCGCACTCTTCTCATACAGGCCTGCCGAGAGGTCTTCATAAAACAAACGGTCCGCATGCACATAATATCCCTCTCCCGCATAGATATACGAAAGCACTTCAACCAAAATACCAAGCGCCGAGTCGCCTTCACGCTTCATTAGGCGACGGACAGCACGGTCATGGATAAAATCTGTATTCAATGGAAAATAGTCCAGTCCCTTTTTCTTTATTCTTGCCATAGTTAATCTATTTTTTTGTGTAAAGTTTACAAAGAGTGAATTTCGCAAGCTCTCCGCATGGCTTCTTCTCCGTTGAAGAGGAAAAGCCATGCGGCCGCTCGTGATATCAAATTCACATTATTGAATCTTGAAGTTAAAGCCAGTACGCTTTTACAGCAATACTTCTTCTTCCTGAACTTTCTTCTTTTTACGCTCCATGCTAAGATGCACTATACGAAGGGCATTTAAAATAAGTTGGATACGTGTGTCACGGTCTCCAATCTGTGTAATGACAGGATAGGGAATACGGCCGGACAAATTGATGCTGGGGAGCTTCTTGCCACTGATGTATTGCCGACGGCTCAGGGATTTACGGCATTCCTTGCAGTATTTATCCGGACATTGAGTTGTTTTGTTCACATAGAAGAATTCTAGGGAAAGTTCACGTTTACAGTTCTTACAAATAACGGTAGCTGTAGATTGTCGTGTCAATGAGGTTTCTGCTTTCATAATGATAATTTCTTTTTAAGTTCCGAGAATATGTTTGTTGTTTATTGGCGATATATACCCACCATGCTGGACATATATACTTACTGTGGTGAATATATATATCTACCATAGTGGATATATATGCCCAGCAGAGCACTGGTATAGAGGAGATTCAATGGTGGAGAATGAACTTTTTCGCAACCTTTCGTAAACTTTTCATTGTTTCTCATAGATATTACAATTTTAATTTATATTTTTGAAACATATTTGTGATTCAAACGTCACAAAGATAAAACAGTTTTCACTAGAAAAGCAAACGGTTTTAATATTTAATTTTCAAAAAGTATACAACGAGCTATGAATGAACGGCTAACATATTCATGAATATTTACATTAAAAATAAACGATAACAGAATGGATACAAACTTGGACGTACCCGGCATCATCAAGCGTGCCAAACAGGTATTAAACCTGAGAAGAGACAGCGAACTGGCTGAATACCTGAGAGTTTCGAGAGCGACAGTCACCAACTGGAGCGCACGGAACAGCATTGATTTCAAGCTGTTGCTTGATAAGTTCGGCGACAAGGTGGATTATAACTGGCTGCTATTAGGAAAAGGAAATCCGAAGCACCAGCCGAGATTCTGCGAAAGCGAACTGGCAAGGGGAGAAGTGGAGATTATACACAATCCTAAAACAGTAGAACCGGTAGATGACCGGAGCGTGATGCTATACGACATCACAGCAGCGGCAAATCTGAAGACATTATTCACCAACAAGCAGCAGTACGCGCTGGGAAAGATATTGATTCCGAATATTTCCGTCTGCGACGGGGCGGTGTATGTAAGCGGGGACAGCATGTATCCCATACTGAAATCGGGGGACATCATCGGATATAAGGAAATCAGCAGTTTCGACAATGTCATCTACGGGGAAATATACCTGGTGTCGTTCATGATTGACGGAGACGAGTATCTGGCGGTGAAATACGCCAACCGGTCGGAGAAGGAAGGATGTATCAAACTGGTGAGTTACAATACGCATCACGAACCGATGGATATCCCATTCGCGTCCATCAATGCGATGGCAATCGTGAAATTCTCCATCAGAAGACACATGATGATGTGAAGATAACGGTTAACGGGGTAGTGATTAACGGACTCACTAATCACTACCCCGTTAACCACTAATCGTTAATCCACCTCTTCCCCTTTCAGTGTAGCCGAGCTGGCTTCCGTGATACGTACATTGACAAAGTCGCCGACGCGGTGCGTACCCCTGTCGAACACTACGACACGGTTCTGCTCCGTACGGCCGAACAGTTGCTCGCGCGAACGCTTGGAGACGCCTTCCACGAGGACTTCATACGTCTTGCCGATGCAACGCTGGTTGGATTCGGCAGACAGGCGGTTCTGCAAGGCGATAATTTCATTCAGGCGGCGGACTTTCACATCTTCCGGCACGTTGTCCTCAAGATGTTTCGAAGCATACGTTCCCGGACGTTCGGAATATTTGAACATAAAAGCGGCATCGTATCCGCACTCTTCCATCAGGGAGAGGGACAGGGCATGGTCTTCTTCCGTTTCAGAATGAAAACCGGAGAAGATGTCCGTTGTCAGTCCACAGTCGGGAATGATGCGCTTGATGGCGGCTACCCGTTCGAGATACCATTCGCGGGTATATTTACGGTTCATCAGTTTGAGTATGCGGGAACTGCCGCTTTGCACGGGCAGGTGGATATGCTTGCATACGTTGGGCACTTGCGCGATTACTTCCAATGTTTCGTCACTCATATCCTTCGGGTGAGAGGTGGTGAAACGGATGCGTACGCCCGGAGCAGCTTCGGCAACGGTGCGGAGCAGCATCGGAAAAGTGACCACTTCGCCTGTCGGCTTCTCGAAACGGTAGGAGTTGACGTTCTGTCCCAGCAAGGTGACCTCCTTATAACCTTTCGCCACGAGATCCGCCACTTCGTTGAGGATGCTTTCCACGTCACGGCTGCGCTCGCGTCCACGGGTGTAGGGGACGATGCAATAGGTACAGAAGTTGTTGCAGCCACGCATGATGGACACAAAACCGGAAATGTGATTGCCGCAGATACGCGAGGGAATTACGTCCCGATAGGTTTCGGTGGTGGAAAGCTCCACGTTGATTGCTTTCTCGCCGGCTTCTACGGCAGCAATCAGGTCGGGCAAGGTCAGGTAGGCATCCGGACCCACTACGAGATCGACATGATGATTCGTAATCAAATCATCCTTCACCCGCTCGGCCATACATCCCAATACACCTACAATCAGGTGCTTCTTCTTTTTCTTCAGCGAGTGGAAAAATTCCAGGCGGTTCAGAATCTTCTGCTCCGCATTGTCGCGGATGGAACAGGTGTTCATAAACACGGCATCGGCCTCTTCGAGCGTTTCGGCTACGGAGTATCCCGCCATCTGCATCACTGAGGCAATCACCTCGCTGTCGGCCACGTTCATCTGGCAGCCGTAAGTTTCGATAAACAACTTCTTGTTGTCATCGGTCGTTTCAGTTGCGGATTTAAAGTCCGCTCCCGTTAATTCGTTCATATTCAAATTATAAATTAAAGATTCGGCTGCAAAGATACGGCTTCGCTTTCAATAAGTGGTAAATTGGCACAAAAATAACGCAAAAACTTATGGTTTAGAATGCTAACTTGTAATTTATGTTAAGGGAATAAACATTTTCCGGTGATATTCTTGGCAATTTTAATTTTATTTTTCACATTTGTGCAATGAAAGAAACATTAGATTTTTTCATAGTTAAGGTTTAGGTTAAAAAAATTAAGGGGAGCTGTGAAGCTGCCCTTTTTTCATAATAAAAAGTTAGTCCGAACCGGATTTTATACGTATCTTTGGCAGATTACTAATTAGCAGTGAAACACAATGGAAGATTTCTTGAAATTTCTCTTGATAGCAGGTGTCATTCTTGTGGGAATATTCAAAGAGGTGAATAAGAATAGTAAATCAAAAAAAGCTACTAACAAACGCCCCGCTTCCCCCATACCGTCGCCTACTCAAATAGAGCCGGACGATGTTCCCATGCCCGAAGCGTGGGGCAGCCCCAAGTCGCTGGACGAATTGCTCCGCCCCATACCCGTCGAACCGCCGACTCCGAAAAGGTCTTCACAACAAGCTTTCAGGCAGGCACCAAAGCAAAAGCAGAAGCAGAAAAAGAAAAAAGAAGAAGTATCCGTTGCCGCATCCATAGCGAACAGCGCCGCACAGGATGCACTGAACACCAGGCAAGGCGCTCATTACGACGCTCCTCACGAATCATCAGACAAGAAAGAAGACTTCACCATTCATTCGGCTGAAGAAGCCCGCCGGGCTATTATATGGGGAGAGATACTTCAACGGAAATACTGACCGGAATTACGAGGGCATGTTTCAGGCACGGGAAAGTAGCGTAACCCGTACATGGAGCCTTTATAATAAAGCGAATAATTAACCATAAAATATCAACTGTATTTTAACACGAAATTATACTATTTATGTCACTCAACCTTATTTCGGCAGCAGAAGCTGCAAGCCTTATCAAACATGGCTACAACATCGGCCTGAGCGGATTTACTCCCGCAGGAACGGCCAAGGCTGTTACAGCAGAACTCGCAAAGATTGCGGAAGCGGAACATGCCAAAGGAAATCCATTTCAGGTAGGTATTTTTACAGGTGCGTCTACCGGGGAATCTTGCGACGGCGTGCTGTCACGTGTAAAAGCTATCCGCTACCGTGCTCCTTATACCACAAATTCCGATTTCCGCAAGGCCGTGAACAACGGAGAGATTGCCTACAACGACATACACCTCTCACAGATGGCGCAGGAAGTGCGCTACGGATTCATGGGCAAAGTGAACGTAGCCATCATCGAAGCCTGCGAAGTGACTCCGGACGGAAAGATTTACCTGACGGCCGCCGGCGGTATTTCCCCGACTATCTGCCGTCTGGCCGACCAGATTATCGTGGAGCTGAACAGCGCACACAGCAAATCCTGCATGGGACTGCATGACGTGTACGAACCGCTCGACCCGCCTTACCGCCGCGAAATACCTATCTACAAACCGAACGACCGCATCGGACTGCCTTATATCCAGGTAGATCCGAAGAAAATCGTAGGCGTAGTGGAAACCAACTGGCCGGACGAAGCGCGTTCTTTCGCCGCCGCCGACCCGTTGACCGACAAAATCGGGCAGAACGTTGCCGACTTCCTCGCTGCGGACATGAAGCGCGGCATCATCCCGTCCTCTTTCCTTCCGTTGCAATCGGGCGTAGGAAACATCGCCAACGCCGTGCTCGGCGCACTGGGACGTGACAAGACAATCCCCGCATTCGAAATGTACACCGAAGTGATTCAGAACTCCGTAATCGGCCTGATTCGCGAAGGACGCATCAAATTCGGAAGTGCCTGCTCGCTGACTGTCACCAACGACTGTCTGGAAGGCATTTACAATGATATGGATTTCTTCCGTGACAAGCTGGTGCTCCGTCCGTCGGAAATCTCCAACAGCCCGGAAATCGTGCGCCGACTCGGTGTTATCTCTATCAATACAGCTATTGAAGTTGACCTGTACGGCAACGTGAACTCAACCCATATCGGCGGTACGAAGATGATGAACGGTATCGGCGGCTCAGGAGACTTCACACGCAATGCGTACATCTCTATCTTCACCTGTCCGTCGGTGGCCAAAGAGGGAAAAATCAGCGCCATCGTGCCGATGGTATCCCACCACGACCACACGGAGCACGACGTCAACATCGTTATCACCGAACAAGGTGTTGCCGACCTTCGCGGCAAGAGCCCGAAAGAACGCGCGCAAGCCATCATCGAAAACTGTGCGCATCCTGACTACAAGCAGTTGCTTTGGGATTATCTCAAGCTGGCCGGCGGCAAGGCGCAGACTCCGCACGCCATCCAGGCTGCACTCGGCATGCACGCAGAGCTGGCTAAGAGCGGTGACATGAAGAATACGGACTGGACTGAATATGCCAAGTAAATAAAGCATAGGATTTACAGCATCCTGCCCTATGCAATTATAATTGTATTCTCTGGTAAACAAAATCCATGTGTTTTTGTATATTAGAGAATACAATTTTTTTATATCGTACTTTATTATCTAATCGCAAATCATCGGCAAAAACATCGAGGTTACTTTCCGATAATCACCTCACAAACCTTATCCTGGAATGCCCTTGCCTTAGCAGCCGAAAGCACATTCTGATTCATAATGGCAAAGGCCACTTCATGACCGTTTTTCATTCGCAGATAGCCCGCAAGCGCATTTATCGCAGTGAACGAGCCTGTCTTGGCATGTACATTCCGAAAGGTGGGCGTACTTTTCATCCTGTTCTTCAATGTGCCGTCCACACCGCCTACGGGGAGAGATTTATAGAGTTTCCGGAAGATTCCTGTCCGTGAATACGCATATTTCAAGAAGTCTACCAACAGGGCGGGAGAGAGGTAGTTGTAGTTGGATAGCCCGCAGCCGTCTGCAATCTTATAATCCTTCGGGTCGTGCCCCAGGCGGCGGATTAACTTCATGATTTCCACGATTCCGTCTTCGGCAGCCACCTGTCTCTTTCCCGTAGCCTGTGCGCCGAGACGGCAGAGCAAGGCCTCCGCATTCAGGTTGTCGCTCTCTTTCATCAATTGGTTCAGGACTTTCTGCACCGATGTATCCCAACCTGCCATCCGTTCTACATGAACACTGTCGCGCGGCAATTCCGCGAATGCATAAGATTGGGGAGCAACGACTCCTTTTGCCCGGAGACGTTCGAGGAAAGTATGCATAAAGAAAGCAGGGGAGTCATAGATATTGATATTGTCCTTTCGGATGGAAGCGACATTGCCCGAAACAACCAGATTATTCCCGTTCGTCAACCAGTCTCTTGAGAAAGAGAACTTTCCGGCAGAGGGGGTCCGTGTCTTTGTCCGGTTGGCCAGGGTATAATAAGAAGAGACAGGTTTGCAGGATATGCTTGCCGTATCTCCCTGCAAGGTGGAAGGAACCACTGAGATTTCAACCGTTCCCTTGCAGAACATAAGCGGAGACAAATACGGCTGGTATCCCGCAGGGGTATCGTCCCATGCCCACCCATGCCCCCAATAAAGGGAGTCTTTCATCGAAACATCACCATATACCTGCCCGTTAATCACGGAAAAAGGAAAAGTTATCACTTCCCCTATCAATGAATCCATCGCCTGGCTGTCAAATTCGGGGTCGAATCCGCCCACTACATACAGATTGCCTTGGAGCGTATCACGTTCTATCACGCCGTCGTGCCACACTTCCGTGCGGAAAGGTTCGTCCGCATCAGGGCGGGAGAGGGCGGTAATGGCCGTCAGCAGTTTCATGGTGGAAGCGGGGCGGGAGAGTTTTTCCGCACGGTAGTCATACAACGGCTTCTTCGCCGTCAGGTCATAAACGGAGATGCCGACTTCGGACGCTTCAGGAAGCATCTTTTTGATAAGCGAGTCTATCTGTGAAAAGTCTCTCTGCGCCCACAACGGCAGCAAGCAGACGGACAATGTAACTAATAAGAGAATTTTCTTCATACAATACGGTTTATGAATCGAATCACACCCGCAAATATAACACTTCCCGACCGAATTTGCCTGGAATCTGACAAAAAACAAAAGATAAAACCGGATAACAAATAGTCAGCATTCCGGGAAAACAAATGACAGTAGAAAAGAAAAAAACAGAAAAATTCACCAGAAAAGTTCATCTGATAAAAGGAAATACTTACTTTTGCAGTACGTAGAGAAGAGAGGGGCTTATAAAAGACTAACATATAGACAGTCTTTTTTTAAAACAGAACAGTATAACTTGAATGATAATACCTCAGGAAAATAATATTGATGCCTTTGGAATAAATAGAGTAAGCAGCAAAAAAGAGTTTGATTTATTCTTTAAAAAATACTATACTCTATTTCTTTCTTTTGCCTGCCGTTATCGTCTGGATGCGGAAGAGGCACGAGATATTGTCCAGGATGTCTTCATCGCTTTTTGGGAACAACGCGAGAACTTCTCTTCCATCGTAACTGTCAAGGCATTCTTCTACCGTTCCATCTCCAACCGCTGCCTCAACTACCTGAAACACGAGGACGTGAAAGACCGTTATGCCGAAAGCCGGATACAGGCGATGCAAAGCGAAGAATTTATTCAGGAAAACATCATCCGCGAGGAAGTGTCTTTCATGGTACGACAGAAAATCAAGGAACTCACTCCGCGCGAACAGGAAATTATCATTCTTTCCCTTCAAAATAAATCCAACCAGGAGATAGCCGAATTGCTGTCCATATCGGTTCCTACTGTCAAAACGCACAAGATGCACGCATACGCCCGACTACGTGCCGAGCTGGAAGAATTAAGGTTTCTGCTACTTATTTTATAAAAAATTGATTTTTATATCATACTACATTTCACTTGTGTTGTTTTACTTATAGAATAACACAAATTTCGTTATATAAATGACAGATCAAAAGCTCAAAGAAAGCATGCAGATAGCCGAAGAACTGGCGAAAGAAATCTGCACCGGCAAACCCTCTACCTCACTCCTGGCACAGAAGTGGAAAGAGGAATCACCCGAACTATATGAAGAAATACGGAAACAGGAAAACCTGTCGCAAGAGATTTCTTTCCACGAGTCCATTGATACCGGACGGGCATTGGAAGAAGTGAATAGCCGCATCGTTCTTCCGGCAAGAAGATTCGGCAGACGTACTATATATAATATAGGTATTGCGGCTTCTTTCTTATTAGTGCTGGGAGCGGCAACCATGTGGTTATGGATGAAGAACAGCGAAGAAACTGTTGCCGAATGGGCAGCATCCGTACCCGAACCTGCCAAAATCTCCCTTATCGCACAAAACGACGAACCGGTGGAACTGGCGGAGAGCAACCTGACCGTTCAGGGCAACCACCTGATTGGAAGTACATTGGACGGCAAAAGAAATGTTGCCATCGAACTGAAACCCGACAACCAGTTCAACAAGCTGTCCGTTCCGGCAGGCGGCGAATACCGGCTGACGCTGGAAGACGGGACAACGGTTCAGGTGAATGCGGCTTCGGAACTGCTTTTCCCCACTCATTTCAAAAAGCATACACGCCAGGTTGAACTGAAAGGCGAGGCATACTTCAAGGTAAAACACAATCCGGAAAGGCCTTTCTATGTACTGCTCGGCACGTTGAATGTAGAAGTGACGGGAACTACCTTTAATATCAAAGCTTACGAAGAAGAAGGAAACATATGTGTTGCCTTGATTGAAGGTTCGGTCAACGTGCGCGAGGGGCAGAAGATTCTCGCCACATTGTCTCCCGGTGAACTGTTCACTTACCACAAAGCGGCACGCGAATATAACACTGCACAAGCCAACATATCTGCTATCACCAGTTGGACGGAAGACAAGTTCGTATTCCACAACGAGACAATCGGCACTATCATGAACGAGCTTTCCCGCTGGTATAACGTGGAAATCTCCGTGAGCGAAGACATACGGGACATACGCTACAACGGCATACTATCACGTAAACAACCGCTTACGGAAATACTCAATATCCTGCACCTGACAAACGAGCTTGACTTCAAAATCTATCAGGACAGGAAAATAGACGCAATAGAGAAAAAGAATTAATAGCTACTTCTAATATTATAAACCTCACACAGTTATGACAAGCAAGTTTATTTCCAAAGGACTTATGTTGGCTGTTGCCCTCACCCTGTCCTGCACCGCTCCGCTGGCATACGCTCAAACAAGTCATCCGGAGAAGATCACCGTTACGGTTACCAAGAAACCGTTGGAAAATGTGTTGGAGAAATTGAGTAAGCAGTATGATTACCAGTTTTTCTATAATGCCTCTCTACTGAAAGGAGTCCATGTATCCGCGTCCCTACAGGATGCCGACATCAAAAACGTGATGAAAACGCTTCTCACAGGAACCGGATTGCAATACTCTATTAAAGGAAGGACGATTGTCATCACTGCAATCCCCAAGAAGGCGATAACGAAAACTCCACTGAACGGCCGTGTCACTGATAGCGACGGAAACGTGCTTCCGGGGGTCTCTATCTTCACACAGGATAAAAGCCAGGGTACTATCACCGACATCGACGGACGCTTCACTTTCTCCAAACCACTGGCATACGGAACGGTACTGAATTTCTCTTCCGTAGGCATGAAGCCTCACGACGTGGTCTATAGTGGTGAGGAACTTCTGCAGGTAGTCATGGTGGAGGATGTGAAACAACTGGACGCAGTCATCGTCACCGGTTTCCAGACCATCTCACGCGAACGGGCTACCGGTGCGGCTGTCATCATCAACAAGGATAAGATTGACAAAATACAGTCGACCAACCTGGTAAGCAAACTGGAAGGTATGAGTGCCGGACTCAGTACATATGGCGGAAGCATGAGCATTCGCGGTACTTCTTCATTTGCCGTTGGAACCAGCCCATTGATTGTTATGGACGGTCAAGTCGTAAATCAGGGAATGTCCGGCATCAACCCGGAAGATATTGAGAACATCACGGTACTGAAAGATGCCGCTTCCACCTCACTTTATGGTGTACGCGCATCCAATGGCGTTATCGTGATAACCACCAAGAAACCCAAAGACAAGAAGACAGTCATCAACGCTTCGGCCAACTTTTATTTTAGCCCGAGTCCTTCGCTGGATTATCTGAATTATGCATCTACCAGTGATATTGTAGATTACGAAGTAAACTATCTGCTCACAGATTCTTATTACAAGAATAACCCGATGGACTATTTCGACAAGAAGAATGACCCGTCCGCACCGCAAAAATACACACAGATAGAAAGGCTTTACTACGAAATGGCAAAAGGCAATATGTCATTAGCCCAAGTAGAAGGCGCCATAGAAAAACTGCGCGAATACGATTACAGGAAAGAGTATCAGGACAAACTGACACAATTAGCTTTTACACAGGACTATAACGTATCCCTGTCAAAAGGTGGTGACAAGTCGGATATGTTCACATCCATCCGTTTCCAAAGCTTTGGAAGCAACTCGAAGACTTCGTTAAAGAGCAATAAACTAAGCCTTTACCTGAAAAACTCTTTCGACTTCACCAAATGGTTCAAGTTCACTTACGGCACTAATATTAATTATCAGACCGGAGAATCGGGAAAAGGAAATGAAAGCATAAGTTTTCTGTCTTTCATGCCATACGAACGAATTTCGGACGATAACGGGAATCCTGTATACCAATATCTGTACAACCATTATCTGGCAGAAAAAATCAGTAATACGGAAGGACTGAAGTCGCTTGGCTATAATGCAATGGAAGAATATAGAAACAATGTAGAAACTACCCGGAACCTGTATCTGCGTCTCTTTACGCAAGCCGACTTCAAACTGGCTAAAGGACTCGATCTTGGCTTGAAATTCCAATATGAGGACAATTATGGCAACACCGAACGGTATGACGAAGAGAACTCTTATTTCATGCGTAATAAGATAGATACTTATGCCAGCTCGGATGGCAAAGGCGGATTTATATATAACATCCCGATGGGAGGACATATGTCCGAACAAAACAGCCACTCTTACTTCTACAATATCCGCGGACAGTTGAATTACAACACAACCCTTGCCGAAAAACACAATATCACAGCCCTCATCGGTGGTGAAATCCGTCAGGATAAATGGCGCTCTACCAGAGGAGAACGTTATGGATATGACGATCAGAAACTGACTTCCAAATCGGTGGACTGGCCGACATTGCAGCAAGGAGTACTAGGACAATTATTCAACAAAGCAGTCACTTCAAGTGAAGTATCATCAGTCAGCGAAACCACTCACCGTTATCTCTCCGGTTATGCCAATGTGGGATATACGTATGATAGCCGTTACTCTTTCAATGGAAGTATGCGTATAGAGCAAGCCGACCTTTTCGGAACTGACCCTAAATACCGTTACCGCCCCTTATGGTCAGTCGGACTGAGCTGGAACGTGAACAACGAAGAGTTTATGAAGCCTGTCACCTGGCTGGATATGCTGAAGCTGAGAATGACTTACGGTATCACAGGTAACGTAGACCAAAATACCAGTCCATACCTGATTGGAAACTATTTTATAAATGGTTTGACTAATACAGGAGTGACAAGAATCCTCACCCCGCCCAATCCGATGTTGCGCTGGGAGAAGACCGCCACTTTCAACTTCGGTATGGACTTTGCAATGTTCAAACGGCTGAACGGTTCGTTTGATGTTTACCGCCGTTACAGTTCGGACTTGCTTGCCAACAAAACCCTTGACGCCACAGTAGGCTGGGAGCAAGCTAAGTTTAACAACGGAGCCATGAAAAATATCGGTATGGAAATCAGTCTTTCCTACGACTGGCTAAAGACCCGTGACTGGGCACTGAACACCTCATTGACAGCCTCTTATAACAAAAATACGATTGAGGAAGTCGGCTATCTCCCGACTAATGCTTCAGATATGCTCAAGGATCCTACTTCCAATTATTTGGTGGGAGATACTTACGGAACAGTATATGCATTCCGTTATGCCGGTCTGACAAGTGAAGGGGACCCTTCCATCTACGACGAAAACGGAGAAATTAAGTCAAACATAAATGTAGATAATATCGGTGCTGTTGTGAACGCAGGCCAACTGACTCCCAAATGGCAGGGAGCCTTCAACCTTAACCTGCGCTGGAAATCAGTCGAGATGATCGCTAAAATCGTCTACTACACCGGACACTCGTTACGTAAAGATGTAACTCCTATCTATCAAGAGCCTGCTGCAGGTATGAACAAGGACTTCGTAAACAGATGGACACCCGACAATACGGATACCGACATCCCCAGAATGGGACTTCATGACACGAATGACCAGTACCGCGGTGCACACTGGAAATATGCCGATAAACAGGTAGTCAGCGCTTCTTTCATCAAAATGCGTAATATCGGACTCTCTTACACACTGCCGCAAAGTCTGACCCGCAGTTGGGGATTCAACAACATCAGCGTACGTGCACAGGTGGATAATCCCTTCTATTGGGCAGCCAACCACAACGGTATCGACCCCGAAGCATTCAATGCCAACAATGGTACACGTACCCAAGAGCAAGTAACCAGCTATGTAGTAGGCTTAAACATTAACTTCTAAAAAGCAAAAGACAATTATGAAAAGAAATATCATATTAGCATGCATTTGTGCCGCTGTCAGCCTTTCGGCATGCGACAACTATCTGGATATAGTTCCCAAAGGAAAGGCTGTGCTGAATACTACGGAAGACTATTTGGGATTATTGGAACCGGTAGATGCTGAATATACAATTGACAACTTCAACTATACTTCCAATGAACAGGCATGGAACAACATGGCCGAACTGGAAAGTTACAAATATCCCATAAGCTCTGCCGGTTTTTTCTGGGACGAAGGCTACGACCGTGCAGGCAATATCACCGATAATGAAAGTCTCACCGAATTATACAACAAGTGTTATGCACGAATTGCCCGCTACAATATCCTGATTGATAATATGGGAGACGCAGAAGGCCCGGAGAGTGAAAAAACAATGGGAATAGCACAGGCAAAAGCCATGAGAGCATACAACTATTTCTTCTTGGTCAACACATTTGCCAAACCTTACAACCCGTCCACCGCAGCTACGGACAACGGTATTATCATCCGTACAAAATTCGACCTTGAAGAAGTAGGCAAACAATATAGTGTGGCCGACACCTATGCTTTCATTCTCAAGGACTTGGATGAAGCTGTAGGCAATTTGCCGGAGAAATCAGTCAACGCATATCAACCGGACAGAGCTTTCGGATACGCCTTTAGAGCGAAAGTTCATCTCTTTATGAGAAATATAGATAACGCATTGAGTGATGCATTGGAAGTCCTCAAGTTCTCTAATCATGAATTATGGGATTTAAGTGCAGAATTATCCGCCTATCTGGAGAAGAACCCTTCTTTCGGAACGAATGACAGTATGTTGTATATGATGTTCCGTATGGATATGATGATGAACCCACATAAATACTCTCATCCGGAGAATCTGCTCTATTGCCCGAATAGAACCGGAGGAGCTCCCGCCATATTACGCAAACACCTGAAAGATACCTTTGACGCAGCAGCGGATTTAAGATACAATCTTATTTGTAACCCGACAATGCCCGACCGCCCTACGGCAGAACCCGGTTGCCTCTACTTCATGAACTCTACCATCATCCTACTGAACGAGAGTGGTATCCGTCTCTCCGAAGTCTATCTGATGATTGCCGAATGCTACGCACGCCAAGGCAATATAGACCTCGCATTGAAGTATCTGAACGACCTGCGCAAGACCCGCTTTTACAGCAAGTATTACCAAGACCTCGTACCGGCAGATGTTAACAATAATAAGGACAAGGCACTGACGTACATAAGACAGGAAAGAGCACGCGAACTTTTCACCAGTTGCAACAGTTTCTTCGATATGCGCCGTTTCTGCACCGAGTTCAATGAAACGCTGACGAAGACTTATACCGACACTAACGGCAGTACGCATACTTATACCCTGAAACCGGATTCTCATTTGCTGACCTTCCCGTTCCCGATAAAAGCAATGCAAACTACCAATCTGATACAAAACTCCAAATAATGAAACAATTCATTTTATCCATGGCCTTGCTGCTGACCTTATTCGGTCAGCAGGCAGAGGGCAGGGCTTTCCAAAGTAAAGCCGCACAAGTGGTCATTACCAATAAAACGGGCAAGGACTGCTACTTCCAGCCGGAAGGTACTCCCGGCTACACCGCCGTCACCCCTGATGCCCAAGGCCGGCAGATTTTCAATATCGACCTGCAAGCTCCCGCCTATTACCAATACATGGACGGGAAACAAAGATTCTACAGCATCTACCTGACTCCCGGCTCCCAAACCGAGATTACAGAAAGCGCCGCCGGAGTCGCCATCGAAGGAGACCATGCATCAATCAACAGCTTTATCAATGCAAACCGCTTTTTGGGGAACATGAATAAGGAAGTAAAGATGTACTCTCCCGAATGGCAGAACGAATGCAGGAAAGAACTGGAGAATCTTTGTGAGAAAGTCTCACAAAATGGCTTTCCCGAAGATTTCGTGAATATACAGAAACTGTATTATCAGTTTTCTTACTACGCCCAGCAGTTGAATGCCCCCCTGATGGCTACATTTATGAAGATACAACTGGACTTGCCGGACAATTATTATGATTTCCTGAAAACTGCCCAGTTCAATGATCCTGCTATCCTCATCCTTCCCAAATGGTTTGATACAATGCTGAACGCTTTCGGCGAGATGGAAAGGAGAGGCTTCATCTCTGTAGACAAAGACCGCTTCATGCAGATATACGCCAACAAGATCGGAAATGAGAAAGTGCGCTCCGCTTTTCTGATAAAACTGCTCGACCTTACATTGAAGAAAGGACATACGGACAATTTCCCTGCCTATGTAGAAAGTATCCGCAGCGCCATCATTGGCGATAAGGATCAGGCTGCATTGAAAGAACTGGAAGTGAAGTATGCCGAACTGAAAGAAGCCAACAAGTCCGTTCTGAAAGGTATGCCCGCACCGGAGTTTACCGCCGTCGACGTGAACGGCAAGGAATATAAATTGTCCGATTTTGCCGGAAAAGTAGTCGTGCTCGATTTCTGGTTCACCGGTTGTGTGCCCTGCAAGATGGAAATGCCTTATATGGAGAAGATAGCGGAATCAATGAAAGGAGACCCTATCCAGTTCATCTCCATGTCACTGGATACCGGCACACAACTGTTGGACTCATGGAAGGAGATGATAAAAGACGCACAAGGTCCGGTACTCAACCTGAACGTTCCCGGTGGATTCAAATCGGAACTGCCGAAGAAATTCGGCATTCGCTCTGTACCGCGCATTGTCATCATCGATCAAGAAGGAAAAATCTATGATTCAAATGCATTACGCCCGTCCGACCCGAAGCTGAAACAGACTCTTGAAGCTCTATTGGGTAAAAGCAATCCCAAAAAGGAAATACAAAAAGAGATGATGGCACTGATGCAGGCCGGAACAGCGGAACAGAAAGAAGCTATACTGAAAGGCGCAATGGCGAACTATAAGGATGTGCCGGAAGTTTCGGGAATGTTGAACATGATGGTGTTTCATGTCATTGAAGGATATGCCAAAGAAAAGAACTACGGACAGGTAGAAACCTACATAAGTAAAATCGCCCCATCAGTGTTCCGCCGCGATGCAATATTCATCATCGGTTGTACACTCAAAGATAACGGTGCACCCGACAAGGCAATGCCTTATATCAAGGAAGCAGCCGAATCGACCGTCAAAATCCAGCAAGAAAAGCCCGAAGATACTGAGGAGAATAAAAAACTGTCTATTATCTCCGGCGCATACGGCAATCTGCTAGCCGCACAAGGTAAACTGGCGGAAGCCGGAAAATGGGTGGAACAAGCCTATGGAAACGGCGAAGGTGCCGACTTTGAGCTGAAGAAAAGCTACGTAGCTGTCCAGTTATACAAGAAAGAATACAATAAGGCACTCCCCATCCTGGAAGATATCTTCAAGAACGGCATGGGCACGGAAATCCTGAAAGCCCAACTGAAAGAAGCCTATGTCGGCAACAATGGTTCGGATAAAGGGTTCAACAAGTTCCTCAACGGACTTCTGAAAGAGTCGGCAGAGAAACAGAAGGAAGAAATCCGGAACCGGATGATCAGCGAACCCGCCCCTTTGTTCACACTGAAAAATATGAAAGGCGAGGAAGTATCACTGGCAGCCCTGAAAGGGAAAGTCGTAATACTCGACTTCTGGGCAACGTGGTGCGGCCCGTGCAAGAGTTCTTTCCCTGCCATGCAAAAGGCGGTTGACAAGTATAAGAACAATGAAGACGTAGCTTTCTTGTTCATCGACACATGGGAAAGTGCCAAAGACCCTCTGCCGGAAGTGAAGAAGTTCATTGAAGAACATAATTACAGCTTCAATGTACTGTTCGACCTCAAAAACCCCACAAGCAAAAAAAACGAAGTAGTAACAAGCTATGGTGCAAAAGGTATTCCGGCAAAGTATATTGTTGACAAAGAGGGAAATATACGCTTCAAGCTTGTAGGCTTCTCCGGTTCCGATGAACAGGCAGTGAGCGAGTTGAGCGGAATGATAGACATACTATTGTAAAACATAAAAATTTAAACACAATGAAAACAAAAATATTAGCGATATGCCTTAGCCTGATGATGTATGGCATCATCTTATCTTCCTGCAAATCTGATGATATTGCCGGCGGTATTTTCGAAATTGCCCCCAAAGATTTAATTGTCGATGTCGACAAGGAATCAACG
>OJJH01000122.1_pt1 | contig 38091 bp, 43 predicted proteins | sample 1596251 | NCBI WGS metagenome assembly OJJH01 (sample SAMEA4350153, study PRJEB24818) | metagenome | biome: human; feature: gut; material: faeces | place: Denmark | collected 2013-09
CTGTCCAGGGTAAATGAACAGCCCACAAAATTTTTTACCCAAAACCCGGTAAAAAATTTTGCGTTCTGCCCAGGACAGGTGCGTCAGGCCGTGGCAGTGATGCCCCTTGCGGCGAAGGTTCTCAAACGGGTGAAGTTCATACCACAGGGTATACAGCAGCAGGTTCCCGCGAAACGTCAAAACCGCGGCTCCCGAAACTCAACGGGTGATGTTCTTTAAAAATCAGGATTTATTTCAGGCTCCGGCAATACGCATTTATGTGTTCTGTCAGTCATCCGGCTGGCAGGTAATGAGAACGCAGGAACAGAAGGAGGAAAACACCGGAGAACGTCAGACGCAGATATGAAAAAAGCAGGTCAGGGACCTGCTTAATCCACACCGCAAAAACTGTTTGCGCAGTTTCTGCGGTTCCATTCAACAGTCATAAGGATGCATTTATGACAGTAAGTATTGTTTCACCTTCCGCAGCGGCTGTAAAGCCCCGCCGTCATCCCCGTTTCAGACGCGAAGACATCCCCGCGCCGGAAATTGACCCCGTGCTGAAAGCCTTCGGGCGACACATAGCCCGGAGTTTTCACCGGGGGCGTGGTGTACACATCCCCGCCATGAAAAACACGGCCTTCGGGCAGGTGCTCCGCACACTCGAACTGAAACGCGCTTTTAACTGATGAGGTGAGCCGCCCCGCGAGGGGCGGCAACAGACGGAAGGAGAACATTTTATGACATTAGCAGCAATCACCATGACCGCCCCGGAAGCCGCCAGCCCTGTGCAAATGTACCGCGCGACCTACTCACCGGATGACAACAAACTGCGCCTGTATGCCGCGTCACGTCTTGACCCGGAGACGTATAAAAAAGTGCATGATGCCGGTTTTCGCTGGGCACCCAAACAGGCGCTGTTTGTGGCTCCAGCCTGGACACCTGGCCGGGAAGACGTGCTCCTCTCACTTGCCGGAGAGATTGAGGATGAAGACAGCACGCTCGCTGAACGTCAGGAAGCACGGGCGGAGCGGTTTACCGGATACAGCGGAAAGCGGGCCAGTGAATCCGCACAGGCACTTGATGAAGTGGAAAGACTGGCCGCGATGATCCCGCCCGGTCAGCCCATTCTTGTGGGGCATCACAGCGAACGCCGCGCCCGTCGTGATGCACAGCGTATTGAAAACGGTATGAAACGTGCTGTGATGCTCTTTGAACGTGCGGAATACTGGGAAGAGCGGGCGCGGTCGGCACTGCTTCACGCGAAGTATAAAGAACGTCCGGACGTTCGCTGGCGTCGTATCAAAAAAATCGAAGCTGATTTGCGCAAGGCGGAAAAGACCATCGCACAGTCGCAGAAATATCTGACGATGTGGCGGGCTGAATCGCTGGATCTGAATATGGCAAAACTCATCAGCAGTCATGACCATATCAGCGCCTGTTTCCCGCTGGATACGTATCCGCGCCCGGCAGAAAAAAGCCAGTATGAAGGAAGTCGGTCGTTATGGTCGGCCCTGGATGATGACATCATCACCACGGAGCAGGCCCGCGAAATTGCGATCCGCTGTCATGAACGGCAGATTCAGCATCAGCAACGCTGGGTTAACCACTATCAGAACCGCCTGATCTATGAGCGTGCCATGCTGGACGAAAGCGGCGGCGTGGTTACCCGGACACAGGATTTTGAGCCGGGCGGACAGGTTTTCAGCCGGGGCGAGTGGCTGACCATCATCCGCGTGAACAAAAGCAACGGGGCGGTGAGTTCAGTCACAACGCCAAATTACAGTTTTCTCGGGTACAGCGGCACGATGAAAGTGACGCCCGATCGCATCACGGACTACAAAGCACCATCGGCAGAAGAGACTGCCGTCGCCAGTCAGGCCGCGAAGCGTCCGCCGGTAGTCAACTATCCGGGGGAAGGTTTCCGGGAAATGACAAAGGCGCAGTGGGCCGCCCTGCCCCGGGACTGTAAGGCCGTGCGCAGTGTGGCAGAAGCAGAAGACCACGGGGCATACCGGTACCGCCGCACAATGGACAATAATTTCCGCCTGGTGAATGTGTATATTACCGACATGAAAATCACGGAAATCCCACAGAAATAAGGTATATCCCCCCGGGAAATCCCCGGGGGATGACGGAGATAATGACATGCACAGTCAGTTAAGAGAACGTATCCGGCTGATGCGCGCAAGGCTGGATAACGCCGCGCCGGTTGCTGAAATCCGGGCTGAATCTCAGCTTTTTGTGACTCCTGCCCCGGTCTGTGATCGCCTGGTGACGCTGGCGGAAATCAGCAACCGTGATCACATTCTGGAACCCTCTGCCGGCACCGGGGCCATACTGCGGGCGATTCGGGATACCGCGCCGGAGGCCATGTGTGATGCGGTGGAGATTAACAGCGGGCTGGTCCGGTATCTGCGGGAAAATTTTAACGGTGTCAGGGTACAGTGTGGCGACTTCATGGAATGGCAGCCGGTGCAGTATTACAGCCGGATCATTATGAATCCGCCGTTCAGTCACGGGCAGGATATCCGGCATATCCTGCGGGCTTTTTCCCTGTTGCGTCCGGGGGGCGTTCTGGTTGCCGTCTGTCTCAACGGGCCACGCCAGCAGGAGAAGCTGTTACCGTTTTCTGACGTCCGCGAGGAGCTGCCGCGCGGCACGTTTGCTTATACCGATGTCCCGACGATGATTATTCGTTTGCGTGCCTGATGACACAGGGCTGGCGGGAGGATAAATGCCCGTCTGTCCGCGCCGGGAAAAGACCGCGCGCCGGTGGCGCTGAAAGGGGCCGCGCTCACGCGCCGCCCCTTTCATTACGCGGACGTTCTGATGGGGGCTTCTGTCTTTTCAGATCTGTCATTTGTCTGTTACTGATGATGTTGTTGTTCCTGCTACTGCTACTGCTACTGCTACTGCTACTGCTACTGCTACTGCTACTGCTACTGCTACTGCTACTGCTCTTCTTTTTCCTGCCGCTCTGATTCTGACTACTGCAGTGTTGTCCTGTCTGCCGGGCGCACCTTCGGCTCCCGGCTGCCTGGCGGCATCCGGTCGTCAGGCCCGACTCCGACAGGCAGCTGCTGGCGCACCTGCCAGTCTCCGCCGAACCCGCTGGCGCGGTTTCGGGCTGTCGCTACGGTCCGATGCGTGAAAACCCCGGGCTTGCAGCGACCGTTCCGGTCGCGCCGCCTCTGTCGCGCCGTGGCCTGCGCTCCTGGCATCCCGGCAAAAGGCCGCCGGGATGTAAGGCGCAACGCCGTTTCGCAAACCGCGCTTCACGTCGTTGCGGCGGGTCCCTGCCCGTTGTTCTGTCCGGTGCCATTCACCTGTTTAAGCCCCTGTCGCCGGGGGCATAGACAGCCACAACCTGCCGCACTGACTGTCCAGGGTAAATGAACAGCCCACAAAATTTTTTACCTAAAACCCGGTAAAAAATTTTGCGTTCTGCCCAGGACAGGTGCGTCAGGCCGTGGCAGTGATGCCCCTTGCGGCGAAGGTTCTCAAAAAGGTGATGGTGAATACCGGAGGGAACAAAAGGCAGGTCCCCGCAAAACGTCAAAACCGCGGCTCCCGAAACTCAAAAGATGATGGGGGCTGAAAACATCAGATACAGGAGGAATTATGAGCGCATTTTCTTTTAACACCACTTATCAGCCAACAGGCGATCAGCAGAAAGACGCAATCGCACAAATCGGGATCATGCAGAATCGTGCTGTTCAGGCAAATCTTGCATATCAGAGCTGCCGGGATTCTGGTGCACTCTTTAAGGTGCTCCACCAGGTCAATAATGAGCTGCATGACTTACTGGATAGCCTGGAGAATCATACTCCTCTTGTCAGAAAAAACGCTGATGAGTTGATCGCGCTGTTACTGCTTTTCACTCGGCAGGTTGGTCAGTCCCGAACTGACCTGATTTGATGGTCCTTCCCCTCGGGATTGTTGTCTTTTTGTTAACGATAACCGAGGGGGATGATATTAAGCGAAAAAACTTTTATTAATTTTATGCCTTCATAAAGGAGTTACTGTTATGCGATTAGCTTCCCGTTTTGGTCGATATAATTCTATTCGCCGTGAGCGCCCGTTAACGGATGACGAATTAATGCAGTTTGTTCCATCTGTCTTTTCTGGTGATAAACATGAATCCCGGAGTGAGCGTTATACATATATCCCAACCATCAATATCATCAATAAGTTACGTGATGAAGGTTTCCAGCCGTTCTTTGCCTGTCAGAGTCGGGTTCGTGATTTGGGACGCCGCGAATACAGTAAACATATGTTACGTCTTCGCAGGGAAGGGCATATTAACGGGAAAGAAGTTCCTGAAATTATCCTGCTTAATTCACATGATGGTTCATCCAGTTATCAGATGATCCCCGGAATTTTTCGTTTTGTCTGCACAAATGGCCTGGTGTGCGGAAATAATTTTGGCGAAATCCGTGTTCCACATAAAGGTGATATTGTCGGGCAGGTTATCGAGGGAGCGTATGAAGTGCTCGGTGTCTTTGATAAGGTCACTGATAATATGGAGGCGATGAAAGAAATTCATCTTAACAGTGACGAGCAACATTTATTTGGCAGAGCTGCACTGATGGTCAGGTATGAAGATGAAAATAAAACGCCAGTGACGCCTGAACAAATAATTACTCCCCGTCGTCGGGAAGATAAACAGAACGATCTCTGGACAACCTGGCAGCGGGTTCAGGAGAATATGATAAAAGGTGGATTATCGGGGCGAAGTGCCTCCGGGAAAAATACCAGGACAAGAGCCATTACAGGTATTGATGGTGATATAAGAATCAACAAGGCGTTATGGGTGATTGCCGAACAGTTCAGAAAGTGGAAGTCATGATAATATAAGTAAAGCCCCGAAAATTTTTCGGGGCTTTACTTATATTATCATTCTTCGGCATCGATGTGTCGTCTGATATACCTCAATTCCATCAACCGGCTTTCCGGTTGTCTGTAAATATTGTGCCCGCGAAAAATGGTCTGGCAGGAGGCTGCGCAGTTACCGGATATATATAAGATGGGGTCCCGCTTTGCGGGGCTTCGGCCAGTCAGCATTATCACTCATATGATATTTTTGTGTGTGGCCTTCCATGCCGCTGTCGCGGCATAACCGGTATTTGACAATGTATACAATATTAATTGTTCTGCACACTGTTAATTTGGGAAAGTGATTTCTTCGTGGTCGGAACCCGGATGCCTTTACTGCTCTTTATCCAGGTATAAATCCGGTAAACCTCTGATGCGTAGGCAAGACGTCTCTGGTTCTGGCGTTCGGTCTTCCTGAATCCGGCATTGTATGCACCAACGGCCTCCCAGGAGACGCCCCATTTTTTAAAGGCTATTGCCAGATAATAAGCACCGGTATAAATGTTCATGCAGGGATCTGTTGTCAGATGTTCCGGCTTAATTCCATAGCGGGCCAGTTCGTTAAAATGCTGGGAATCTACCTGCATCAGTCCGCTGCCATATCCCGTTACCGGATTAATACCGATGGCATTAACCCGGTAACGGGATTCTTTCCATGATATCGCTCTCAGTAAATCCGGGTCTATTTTGTAATCCCGACCTGCAAGATCAAAGCAATCGGCGGCTTCGCAGATCCCATTTATAAACATTAGGCAGATTGCTAACATCCATTTTTTCATTTTTCCACCTCTGGTGACTTTATCCGTAAATAATTTAACCCACTCCACAAAAAGGCTCAACAGGTTGGTGGTTCTCACCACCAAAAGCACCACACACTACGCAAAAACAAGTTTTTGCTGATTTGCGTTTTAAATCATGTAATTAACAAACGCTATTTATATTTTATAATTCTGAATTATTAAATAGAGAGTCGTTGGCGATCCTGTTACGACCCTATAGCGACTCTTATTAGGATCAGTACTGACAATTTTCATGAAAAACATTGATATATATTAGGGACGCCCCTAGCGCCGGATCGCATTTTTTTATAGGATGATCCTAGAGGCGCTACTAGGAGTGTCTTTCTTACTTGTAAATACTATATATATATTTATAGTGAAAAGTTCATTGCTTAATGATGAAAGGTTTTATCTTATGGCCAGAGTAATTTTGTATATCAGTAATGATGTCTATGATAAAGTAAATGCGATAGTTGAACAGCGTCGTCAGGAGGGGGCAAGAGATAAAGATATAAGCCTTTCAGGAACTGCTTCAATGCTTCTTGAACTGGGGCTTCGCGTATATGAGGCTCAGATGGAGCGTAAAGAGTCTGCATTTAATCAGACTGAGTTTAATAAATTACTTCTTGAATGTGTTGTAAAAACACAGTCATCAGTAGCGAAAATTTTGGGTATTGAGTCTCTAAGTCCCCATGTCTCCGGGAATCCAAAGTTTGAATATGCCAATATGGTTGAAGATATTCGTGAGAAGGTGTCATCTGAGATGGAACGATTTTTTCCAAAAAATGATGATGAATAAAAAAGAATTAAAAGTTGATTTGCTTGAAATAACAGAATTTTGATCTGGTTCAATTTGATGACAATTAACCATATAAAGTGTATATTAATTATGTGGTTAATGCCACGTTAAAACAGATATTAAAAATCGCCGATGCAGGGAGAGCGACCTCCCCGCATCGACTGTCCATAGAATCCTTTGAGAGGAGGTTCCTATGTATCCGACGGATCGTAGACAACTTAATACTGAACGTCAAATATATTTGGATAAACAGTTTTTTGTCGATGTTTTTTCAATCCCTGCTTGCGTTCGAAATACTAATGGAGATTTTATCGGCTACAATGAAAAATTCTCTAAAGAATTTATAGGTAGTCTTGATATCAAAGAGTGGTTTTACTCCCTTCCTGTACAAGTAGCTACATTGTTCTTAAGAGAAGAACTGGATGCTATGTCTTTGCCTTCGTCCATGAATAAAATACAGAGCGTGGCTATAGGTGATAAACTCTGGCTGGTACAATTTATACCATTAATATATGGGGAGGTGGTTAATGTTTTATGGCTTTTTTTCTGCAAAAATTCTAATGTGATAGTGGATTATTGTAGAGGATTACGTTCAAATATAACAAATGACAGAATGCTTGAATTTAAAAACAAATCAACGGAAATCCAATGGAAAGTTTTTATTCTTTATTCATTTGGTTTTTGTCATGAATCGATAGCATCTCTTTTGTCTATTACTAATGGTTCTTCCCGGAATGCAATTTCAGAAGTGTATAAGTTTTTCGGTATACATTCAAAACATGATTTGTTAATGATTTTTCATACAAGTAGGATGCATAGTTTATTCTTTGATGAATTGTTTTTTATTTTAAAATGTGCTGAATAGTTGATGTTTCGTTTTTGTTAAAAACAAGGTGACATTATGTCACCTTGTTTTGTTAATGTAATTTACTCTATTTTTGTTTCTATTTTTATGGATTCGTATAATTATATTTAATTATCTAAGTGGCTGAGGAGGAGACTTGAGCAGAAATATAATAAGGCCAGCTCCGGGCAATAAAGTTTTACTGGTATTGGACGATGCTACTAATCACAAGCTCTTAGGTGCCCGGGAGCGTAGTGGGAGAACAAAAACTAATGAGGTGCTAGTCAGGTTACGTGATCATCTGAACCGTTTTCCTGACTTTTATAATCTGGATGCAATAAAGGAGGGAGCAGAGGAAACTGATTCGATAATTAAAGATCTTTAGGTTTATTAATCTATCCACAATAGAGGTAACTTATGAATACTGTTTTAAGTGTTCAGGGTGCTTCTGCGCCCGTCAAAAAGAAATCGTTTTTTTCTAAATTCACTCGTCTGAATATGCTTCGCCTGGCTCGTGCAGTGATCCCGGTTGCTGTTCTGATGATGTTGTTCCCTGAGTTAGCTATGGCTTCTGCTGGTAAAGGCACGGACCTGATGGCTAAAGGTAACGATACGGTTAAGGCGACCTTCGGTAAGGACTCCAGTATCGTTAAATGGGTTGTTCTGGCTGAGGTGCTGGTCGGTGCGGTCATGTACATGATGACCAAAAACGTCAAGTTCCTGGTCGGTTTTGCCATCATCTCTGTATTTATTGCTGTGGGTATGACCGTCGTTGGCCTCTGACAGGAAATAAAACGATGTCGGGAGACGAGAATAAACTTAAGAAATATCGTTTCCCGGAAACACTGACCAACCAGAGCCGCTGGTTTGGCCTGCCACTGGATGAACTGATCCCCGCAGCAATCTGTATTGGCTGGGGTATCACAACATCGAAATATCTGTTCGGTATTGGTGCAGCGGTTCTGGTTTATTTCGGGATTAAAAAACTGAAAAAAGGGCGGGGCAGTTCCTGGTTACGTGACCTGATTTACTGGTATATGCCAACAGCCCTGCTGCGCGGTATTTTTCATAATGTTCCCGATTCGTGTTTCCGGCAGTGGATTAAATAGAACTGATACCAGGATTGTTATATGGAACACGGTGCCCGTTTAAGTACCAGTCGTGTAATGGCCATCGCCTTTATATTTATGTCAGTGCTTATTGTTCTCAGCCTCTCTGTTAACGTCATTCAGGGGGTGAATAACTACCGTCTTCAGAATGAGCAACGCACTGCCGTGACGCCAATGGCATTTAATGCCCCCTTTGCCGTGTCACAGAACAGTGCCGACGCCTCTTATTTACAGCAGATGACGCTGTCATTTATTGCCCTCCGTCTGAATGTTTCATCAGAAACCGTCGATGCCTCACATCAGGCGCTTCTGCAATATATCCGCCCGGGCGCACAGAACCAGATGAAAGTTATTCTGGCTGAAGAAGCGAAGCGTATTAAAAACGATAACGTGAACTCAGCCTTTTTCCAGACCAGTGTTCGTGTCTGGCCTCAGTATGGCCGTGTGGAAATTCGTGGTGTGCTTAAAACCTGGATTGGTGATTCAAAACCTTTCACTGATATCAAACATTACATCCTTATTCTGAAGCGGGAAAACGGGGTGACCTGGCTGGATAATTTCGGGGAAACAGACGATGAGAAAAAATAATACGGCAATAATATTCGGCGGCCTGTTTTTTTCCTGCAGCGTGATGGCCGGAGCCGGTACGCTGGCCCCCACCGTGGTGCCAATGGTGAACGGTGGGCAGGCCAGTATTGCCATCAGCAATACCAGCCCGAATCTGTTTACCGTTCCCGGTGACCGGATTATCGCCGTGAACAGTCTGGATGGTGCCCTGACCAATAATGAGCAGACCGCCTCCGGCGGTGTGGTGGTGGCCACCGTCAACAAAAAGCCTTTTACGTTCATTCTGGAAACAGAGCGTGGTCTGAACCTTTCCATTCAGGCTGTTCCCCGTGAAGGCGCGGGGCGTACCATTCAGCTGGTCAGTGACCTGCGCGGAACCGGAGAAGAAGCCGGTGCGTGGGAAACGTCCACGCCTTACGAATCCCTGCTTGTGACCATCAGCCAGGCTGTCCGTGGCGGAAAATTACCTGCAGGCTGGTATCAGGTTCCTGTGACAAAGGAAACCCTGCAGGCCCCGGCGGGGCTGTCTTCAGTGGCAGATTCCGTATGGACGGGGAATCACCTGAAGATGGTCCGCTTTGTCGTGGAAAATAAAACGCTGTCTGCCCTGAATATCCGGGAAAGTGATTTCTGGCAGCCGGGAACCCGTGCCGTGATGTTCAGCCAGCCTGCCAGCCAGTTACTGGCAGGTGCGCGCATGGATGTGTATGTCATCCGTGACGGGGAGGGCAACTGATGGCCAGTATCAACACCATTGTGAAACGCAAGCAGTACCTGTGGCTGGGGATTGTGGTTGTCGGTGCAGCCTCCGCGATTGGTGGTGCACTGTATCTGTCTGATGTGGACATGTCCGGTAACGGTGAGGCGGTGGCTGAACAGGAGCCTGTGCCGGATATGACTGGTGTGGTGGATACGACCTTTGATGACAAGGTGCGTCAGCATGCCACCACAGAGATGCAGGTGACGGCAGCGCAGATGCAGAAGCAGTATGAGGAAATCCGTCGTGAGCTGGATGTTCTGAACAAACAGCGCGGTGATGACCAGCGTCGTATTGAAAAGCTGGGACAGGACAATGCCGCCCTGGCAGAGCAGGTAAAAGCCCTGGGTGCTAATCCCGTCACGGCGACCGGTGAGCCTGTACCGCAGACGCCAGCCTCACCGCCCGGGCCGGAAGGCGAACCACAGCCGGGAAACACCCCCGTATCCTTCCCGCCGCAGGGCAGCGTTGCTGTTCCACCGCCGACGGCGTTTTATCCCGGGAATGGTGTCACGCCACCACCACAGGTGACGTACCAGTCTGTGCCGGTGCCTAACCGGATACAGCGTAAGGTGTTTACCCGTAATGAGGGAAAACAGGGACCATCGCTGCCGTACATTCCGTCAGGAAGTTTTGCGAAAGCCATGCTGATTGAAGGGGCGGATGCCAATGCCTCTGTCACCGGTAATGAATCCACGGTGCCGATGCAGTTGCGTATCACCGGCCTGGTGGAAATGCCGAACAGCAAAACGTATGACGCAACGGGATGTTTTGTGGGGCTGGAAGCCTGGGGAGATGTCTCCAGTGAGCGTGCCATTGTACGCACCCGCAATATCAGCTGCCTGAAGGACGGCAAAACTATTGATATGCCGATTAAGGGGCATGTCAGCTTCCGGGGTAAAAACGGTATCAAGGGCGAAGTGGTGATGCGTAACGGCAAAATCCTCGGCTGGGCATGGGGCGCGGGATTTGTTGACGGTATCGGTCAGGGAATGGAGCGCGCCTCCCAGCCGGCTGTCGGGCTGGGGGCTACTGCCGCTTACGGGGCCGGTGATGTCCTGAAAATAGGTATCGGTGGCGGTGCATCGAAAGCCGCACAGACGCTCAGTGACTACTACATCAAACGTGCTGAGCAGTATCACCCGGTGATACCAATTGGTGCGGGCAATGAAGTGACGGTGGTGTTCCAGGATGGCTTCCAGCTGAAAACCGTGGAGGAAATGGCGCTGGAGCAGTCACAGAGTACAGCGGAAGAGGGTAACCCGGAAAGCCCTGTGCCGAATCTTCCCTCGGCAGAAAGCCACCTGAACGGTTTTAACACCGACCAGATGCTGAAACAGCTGGGCAATCTGAATCCGCAGCAGTTTATGTCCGGAGACAAGAACCCGCAGGGCGGGGATGCCGGCAGGGAGGGCGGAAATGGCGGGTGATGCACTGACATTCCGTGTGGCGTTTGTCGTTCGCTGGCTGCTGTGGGTCGTCAGGTTTGTGGTTATCTGGCCGCTGGCAACAATGGCCCTGATGGCTCTGTTTGTTTTATGGAAGGACAACACCACGCCGGGGAAATTACTGGTTAAGGAGATTAACTTCGTAAGACAAACAGCACCTGCCGGACAGTTCCCGGTCAGTGAATGCTGGTTTTCTTCCTCTGATTCTTCAGGCAGATCAGAAATACAGGATATCTGCCATTACCGCGCGGCTGATGCTGCAGATTATGTCAGGGAGACTGACCGGTCACTGATGCAACTGGTCACCGCATTATGGGCAACACTGGCACTGATGTATATGTCGTTTGCGGCAGGCACCGGGAAATATCCGGTGCGACCCGGAAAAATGAAATGTATCCGGGTGGTAACCGCAGATGAACATCTGAAGGAAGTTTATACGGAAGACGCTTCCCTGCCGGGAAAAATCAGTAAATGTCCTGTTTATCTTCCTGATGACAGAACAAACAGAAACAACGGAGATAAAAATGAACATGCGTAATATTAATGTTATTACAGCCCGCGCTGTGCCGGATAAAAACGTATCAGATGATTTTATGCATGCTGTTCTCAGTAACTGCACCACAAAAATAGTTCTTCCTGCACCGGAGAAATTCAGTCCTGAATCATTGCCGCACAATTTTAATATGGCTGCTGTCGGCGTGATGAAGAAGGGAATGTCGATGAGTTTATTTTCTTCTCCGGGGCATATTGTGGTTGCCGGACAATCCGGTGGCGGAAAATCTCCTCCGGTGAAGGAACTAATCGACAGAATTATTCAGAAATATAAGGAACCCTTCGATGAATAAGCTGGTTTCTGATGGCAGCGTCAAAAAAATAAATTATCCGGTGCTGTATGAATCCGGAATAACACCTCCGTTATATGAAGTCAGTGCACCAGAACCTGATGCGGGTGGGAAACGCATTGTGGCATATGTTTATAAATCATCACGGAATACGGTTTTTGAAAATCCTGATATTGTAAAAACCTGTACGGTCAGGGATTTGAAGAAGGATTTTGTGAACTGCGATGAGAAAGGTGAGGGACAATGAAACAGATTTCTTTATTTATTCCTCTGCTGGGGACCTTATTACTTTCCGGCTGTGCCGGAACCAGTACGGAATTTGAGTGTAACGCCACCACATCCGATACCTGTATGACGATGGAGCAGGCCAATGAGAAGGCCAAAAAACTGGAGCAGTCCTCAGAAGCAAAGCCGGTTGCGGCATCACTGCCGCGCCTGGCTGAAGGGAACTTCCGGACAATGCCGGTGCAAACCGTCACCGCGACCACTCCGTCCGGCAGCAGACCTGCGGTGACAGCACATCCGGAGCAGAAACTGCTGGCACCACGCCCGCTGTTTACCGCTGCCCGGGAAGTGAAAACGGTCGTTCCGGTCAGTTCAGTTGCACCGGTAACACCTCCCCGCCCGCTAAGAACGGGTGAGCAGACGGCTGCATTATGGATAGCGCCTTATATTGATAATCAGGATGTTTATCATCAGCCATCCAGTGTGTTCTTTGTTATTAAACCGTCTGCGTGGGGAAAACCACGTATTAATTAACTGGCCCTGAAGTTGTATATCAGCCGGCAATGACGGCGGGCTTTCTGTATTCAAAATCTGCCTGTAAAACGAGTGCCCTGTGCGTGAAAAGGGATGGGCGGTAGCGTGTCAGAACATGTCGGGAGGAATATTCCGTGAGTGATGAAGCCGATGAAGCATATTCAGTGACAGAACAACTGACCATGACAGGAATAAACCGGATACGCCAGAAAATAAATGTTCATGGTATTCCTGTTTATCTCTGTGAAGCATGTGGAAATCCTATTCCGGAAGCCCGGCGGAAAATATTTCCCGGTGTGACGTTATGCGTTGAATGTCAGGCGTATCAGGAAAGGCAGAGAAAACATTATGCATAAGTCAGTCGCAGAACATATTGATTTAATTCCGGATGAACATGAGTGGATATTCAGAAAACCGAAATCGTTGTATATGCGCCGGGAAATGGCGTGTTAATTACAGGTATTCCCTTCATGGCTACCGCATTTCTCGCTTTATTTTTCAACTAAGGAATTCGTGTGAATAACCCACTTGAGGCCGTCACTCAGGCGGTTAACTCCCTCGTCACAGCACTGAAACTGCCTGACGAATCAGCAAAGGCCAATGAAGTGCTGGGCGAAATGAGCTTCCCGCAGTTCAGCCGTCTGCTGCCGTACCGTGATTACAACCAGGAGTCCGGTCTGTTCATGAATGACACCACGATGGGCTTTATGCTGGAAGCCATTCCCATCAATGGGGCGAATGAGTCCATTGTGGAGGCGCTCGACCACATGCTGCGCACCAAACTGCCACGCGGAGTGCCGTTCTGCATCCATCTGAAGTCCAGCCAGCTTGTTGGTGACAGAATTGAATACGGGCTGCGTGAGTTCTCCTGGTCCGGTGAACAGGCTGAACGGTTTAACGCCATTACCCGTGCCTATTATATGAACGCGGCAGCGACACAGTTTCCGCTGCCGGAGGGGATGAATCTGCCCCTGACCCTGCGCCATTACCGGGTATTCTTCTCGTACTGTTCTCCCTCGAAGAAAAAAAGCCGGGCTGACATTCTGGAAATGGAAAACCTGGTGAAAATCATCCGGGCGTCGTTACAGGGGGCCAGTATCGCCACACAGACGGTGGATGCACAGGCCTTTATCGATATTGTCGGGGAGATGATTAATCATAACCCGGACTCCCTGTACCCGAAAAGACGTCAGCTGGACCCGTATTCTGATCTGAATTATCAGTGTGTGGAGGACAGTTTTGACCTGAAAGTCCGGGCTGATTACCTGACGCTGGGCCTGCGTGAGAACGGCAGGAACAGCACGGCCCGCATCCTGAATTTCCATCTGGCCCGTAACCCGGAAATCGCCTTCCTGTGGAACATGGCCGACAACTACAGCAACCTGCTGAACCCGGAACTGTCCATCTCCTGTCCGTTCATCCTGACGCTGACTCTGGTGGTGGAAGACCAGGTGAAAACCCACAGTGAAGCCAACCTGAAGTACATGGACCTGGAGAAAAAGTCGAAGACCTCCTATGCCAAATGGTTTCCGTCCGTGGAGAAAGAGGCGAAGGAGTGGGGGGAACTGCGTCAGCGGCTGGGCTCCGGTCAGTCCTCTGTCGTGTCCTACTTCCTCAACATCACAGCCTTCTGCAAGGACAATAATGAAACGGCACTGGAAGTGGAGCAGGACATCCTGAACAGCTTCCGTAAAAACGGTTTTGAGCTGATTTCACCGCGCTTTAACCACATGCGCAATTTCCTGACCTGTCTGCCCTTTATGGCCGGGAAAGGGTTGTTTAAACAGCTGAAAGAGGCCGGAGTGGTACAGCGCGCAGAGAGCTTTAATGTGGCCAACCTGATGCCGTTAGTGGCGGATAACCCCCTGACACCGGCAGGTCTGCTGGCACCCACCTACCGTAACCAGCTGGCGTTTATCGATATTTTCTTCCGGGGGATGAATAACACCAACTATAACATGGCGGTCTGTGGCACCTCCGGGGCCGGTAAAACCGGGCTGATACAGCCACTTATCCGCAGCGTGCTGGACTCCGGGGGCTTTGCCGTGGTGTTCGACATGGGGGATGGCTACAAGTCCCTGTGTGAGAACATGGGGGGCGTATATCTGGACGGTGAAACCCTGCGCTTTAACCCGTTTGCGAACATCACCGATATTGACCAGTCAGCGGAGCGTGTCCGTGACCAGTTGTCGGTGATGGCCAGCCCCAACGGTAACCTGGATGAAGTGCATGAAGGTCTGCTGCTGCAGGCGGTCAGGGCCTCCTGGCTGGCTAAAAAGAACAGGGCACGTATTGATGATGTGGTGGATTTCCTGAAAAACGCCAGTGACAGCGAGCAGTATGCCGGGTCACCGACCATCCGCAGCCGTCTGGATGAAATGATTGTGCTGCTTGACCAGTACACTGCCAACGGCACTTATGGCCGGTATTTTAACTCCGATGAGCCGTCCCTGCGGGATGATGCCAGAATGGTGGTGCTGGAGCTGGGGGGACTGGAAGACCGTCCGTCCCTGCTTGTTGCGGTGATGTTCTCCCTGATTATCTACATTGAGAACAGGATGTACCGCACGCCGCGTAACCTCAAGAAACTGAACGTCATTGATGAGGGGTGGCGTCTGCTGGACTTCAAAAATCACAAGGTTGGTGAGTTTATTGAGAAAGGTTACCGTACCGCCCGCCGTCATACCGGTGCCTATATCACCATCACACAGAACATCGTCGACTTTGACTCTGACAAGGCCTCCAGTGCGGCCCGTGCGGCATGGGGTAACTCCTCCTACAAAATTATCCTCAAACAGAGTGCGAAGGAGTTCGCGAAATACAACCAGCTGTATCCGGACCAGTTCCAGCCACTGCAGCGCGACATGATTGGTAAGTTTGGTGCGGCCAGAGATCAGTGGTTCAGTTCCTTCCTGCTGCAGGTGGAAAACCATTCCTCCTGGCACCGCCTGTTTGTGGACCCGTTAAGCCGCGCCATGTACAGCTCTGACGGCCCGGATTTTGAGTTTGTGCAGCAGAAACGTAAAGAGGGGCTGAGTATTCATGAGGCGGTGTGGCAGCTGGCGTGGAAGAAGTCAGGGCCGGAGATGGCTTCGCTGGAAGCCTGGCTGGAAGAACATGAGAAATACAGGAGTGTTGCATGACCACAACGCAAAAAACGACTGATGTTACGGCCCCCCGACGCAGCCACTGGTGGTGGACGGTGCCGGGATGCCTGGCAATGGTGTTACTGAACGCAGCCGTCAGTTACGGCATTGTCAGACTGAACGCACCGGTGACTGCCGCCTTCAACATGAAACAGACTGTGGATGCATTTTTTGACAGCGCCAGTCAGAAACAACTGTCAGAAGCACAGTCAAAAGCCCTTTCAGCGCGTTTTAACACGGCACTGGAAGCCAGCCTGCAGGCGTGGCAGCAGAAACACCACGCGGTCATTCTGGTGTCGCCTGCTGTGGTACAGGGGGCACCGGATATCACCCGGGAAATCCAGCAGGATATTGCCCGGCGAATGAGGGCGGAACCATGAGATGCCGGGGGCTGATTGCCCTGCTGGTATGGGGGCAGAGTGTGGCCGCCGCCGATCTTGGCACCTGGGGCGATCTGTGGCCGGTAAAGGAGCCGGACATGCTGACGGTGATAATGCAGCGCCTGACGGCGCTGGAGCAGTCCGGTGAGATGGGCCGAAAAATGGATGCCTTTAAGGAGCGGGTGATCCGTAACAGTCTGCGGCCCCCTGCTGTGCCCGGTATCGGACGCACGGAGAAATACAGCAGCCGGTTGTTTGACCCGTCCGTCAGACTGGCTGCGGATATCCGGGATAACGAAGGGCGGGTGTTTGCCCGTCAGGGTGAAGTGATGAATCCGCTGCAGTATGTTCCTTTTAACCAGACGCTGTATTTCATCAATGGCGATGATCCGGCGCAGGTGGCCTGGATGAAACGCCAGACGCCGCCCACACTGGAGAGCAAAATTATCCTCGTGCAGGGCAGTATCCCGGAGATGCAGAAAACGCTGGACAGCCGTATTTACTTTGACCAGAACGGTGTGCTCTGCCAGCGCCTCGGCATCGATCAGGTCCCGGCACGGGTGAGCGCCGTTCCCGGCGATCGCTTCCTGAAGGTGGAATTTATTCCGGCAGAGGAGGGCAGAAAATGAAGCGAAGACTGTGGCTGCTGATGTTATTCCTTCTCGCCGGTCATGTCCCTGCGGCATCTGCGGATTCTGCCTGTGAGGGGCGTTTTGTAAACCCGATCACGGATATCTGCTGGAGCTGTATTTTCCCGCTCTCGCTGGGCAGTATCAAAGTCAGTCAGGGTAAGGTCCCCGACACGGCGAACCCGTCGATGCCCATTCAGATTTGTCCGGCACCGCCGCCGCTGTTCAGGCGTATCGGGCTGGCCATTGGTTACTGGGAGCCGATGGCGCTGACGGACGTCACCCGGTCACCGGGATGCATGGTGAACCTGGGCTTCAGCCTGCCGGCTTTTGGTAAAACGGCACAGGGAACGGCGAAAAAGGATGAGAAGCAGGTGAACGGGGCGTTCTATCACGTTCACTGGTACAAATACCCGCTGACGTACTGGCTTAACATCATCACATCGCTGGGCTGTCTGGAAGGTGGTGACCTGGATATCGCTTATCTTTCTGAAATCGACCCCACCTGGACGGACAGCAGCCTGACCACCATTCTCAATCCGGAAGCTGTCATCTTTGCCAATCCGATAGCACAGGGGGCCTGTGCAGCAGATGCCATTGCCAGCGCCTTTAATATGCCTCTCGATGTTCTGTTCTGGTGTGCCGGTTCGCAGGGCAGTATGTACCCGTTCAATGGCCAGGTGAGTAATGAGTCCAGTCCGTTGCAGTCCTCCCTGCTGGTCAGTGAACGCATGGCATTCAAACTGCACCGTCAGGGCATGATTATGGAAACCATCGGGAAAAATAACGCCGTCTGTAATGAATATCCGTCCCCAATCCTGCCCAAAGAACGCTGGCGTTATCAGATGGTGAATATGTATCCGGACAGCGGACAGTGCCATCCGTTCGGGCGCAGTGTGATGCGCTGGGAGACGGGAAAAAATCCGCCCAACACAAAGAAAAACTTCGGCTACCTGATGTGGCGTAAACGTAACTGTGTATTTTTATAACACTGACAAGAAAAGGATAAATGATGGAAAAAGAACAGAAACAATGTGGCCTGCAGCTCCCCTTGCATCAGGATGTATCTCTCCCTGTACCCCGTGACACTTTCAGTATGGAGAAAAAGGTAATAACAGCAGAGCAATACAGAGACTGGCAATTAATTGCAGCCAGTCTCAGGAAAAAGATAAATGGGGAAAGAAGCTAATCAACGATTCTCGTTGTGTTTAACATGGCGTCAGTTATCTCCAGGCATAATCTATTGAGCGCCTCATTATTATCAGTATTTACGATGTTATTAATAATGCTGATGGCTGTATCATGAGGCATATTTCTGATGATGCTGAATAATAATATTTTTAAAGCCTTTATTTCATCTGCTCTCTGATTGTCCATGTAACTGAATGAAAAATCAGGGCGGTCTTCTGATGTGTTATTATTCATTGTAACTCCTTGTTGGTATGTTTTTAGCCTGTCATCTCTTGCAATCGATATATCAGGCTGAAATATTTTACCACAACGCGACCGGGCGCGTAATCCCGGGATTAATAATCCCTGAAATACCGTGAGAATCTGGTTGTTGATATCAGATGTTGGTTGTAGTGATTAATTACTGCCTGTTTGCAGAAGAATTATATGAACAAAAAAATATACATTTTATTCGCCCTGACAGCAGGACTGTTTATCTCTGTTCATGCCTCAGACAATGTGAACACTCCTGAAAACCGCCAGTTCCTGAAGCAGCAGGAAAATTTAAGCAGACAACTGCGTGAAAAACCTGACCATCAGCTGAAAGCCTGGGCGGAGAAACAGGTGCTGGAAACCCCCCTTCAGCGTTCAGATAACCATTTCCTGGATGAGCTGGTTCGTAAACAGCAGGCTTCGCAGGACGGAAAACCCCGGCAGGGTGCCCTGTATTTTGTGTCGTTTTCCATTCCCGAAGAGGGGCTGAAACGAATGCTGGGCGAAACCCGGCACTACGGTATTCCCGCCACGCTGCGGGGCATGGTGAACAACGACCTGAAGGCCACGGCTGACGCCGTGTTGTCCCTGGTGAAAGACGGCGCAACTGATGGTGTTCAGATCGACCCGACGCTGTTTTCACAGTACGGCATTCGCAGCGTTCCGGCCCTGGTGGTGTTCTGCAGCCAGGGGCACGACATCATCCGGGGAAATCTGCGCGTCAGGCAGGCGCTGGAGAAAGTGGCCACCGCAGGAGACTGCCGGCAGGTGGCTCAGGGACTGCTGGACGGCACCGGGGATAAGTCGCAATGAGTTTACCTGCAGGCTATTACCGGATTGACCCGGACATCCGTGCACTGGTGGCCGCGATGAACGTTCACGGATTTCGTACATATGCGCCCTGTCAGGGGCATGGTTTCCCTGTTACGAAACTGCCGCCTTATATTGCCTTTGTCTGTCCGGTAAAAAAGGCGGCTCTTCTTGAGCAGCGACTGCGGCAGGATGCGGAGTCCATGATGCCCCGGTTGCTGTGGGGCTGGTCCGTCGGGGCTTCTTTTAACAGTGACCTTCAGCTCTGTTTCCGGCTTCAGCCTGAAGGCCCTCATCACTGGTATCACCGGTACTGTCGTCGCTCACTGCGTGCAGACTTCAGGACGCTGGTCCGCTTACTGAATCCGTAAATCTGTTCCCGTAAGGAGGCATTGATGGCGCTGACAAAGAAGCAGCGGGAAAAACTGCGTATGAAATTCGGCGGTCGTTGTGCGTACTGCGGCTGTGAACTGCCGGAGAAAGGATGGCATGCCGACCATGTTCAGGCGGTGCTCCGCAAGTCAGAGCAGTGCATGAAGGCTGCAGAAAAGCGCATTTTCAGGCTGAAATCCACCGGTGATGTTTTCAGACCGGAGGCCGACTGTCCGGAAAACCTCGTCCCGGCCTGTGCGCCGTGCAACCTGCTGAAAACAACATATTCGCTGGAGATGTTCAGAATGCAGGTGTCCCTGCAGGTTGAACGGGGGCGCAGAAGCAGCGTGAATTTCAGGACCGCAGAACGGTTCGGGCTGATTCAGGTGGTGAACAAACCAGTCGTGTTCTGGTTTGAGCAATATCAGAGGGAGAGTGAGGTATGAAACGTCTTCTGCCATTGCTGCTGGGGCTGGCAGTCAGTGTGGCACAGGCTGACAGCAACAGTGATTACCGGGCGGGTTCTGATTTTGCCCGTCAGATTCAGGGGCAGGGTACAGGCAGTATTCAGGGCTTTAAGCCACAGGAGAGTATCCCCGGCTATAACGCGAATCCGGACGAGACAAAATATTACGGTGGCGTGACTGCCGGCGGGGATGGCGGCCTGAAAAATGACGGCACCACGGAATGGGCGACCGGTGAAACCGGAAAAACCATCACAGAGTCATTCATGAACAAGCCGAAAGACATTCTTTCACCGGATGCACCGTTTATCCAGACCGGCAGGGATGTGGTGAACCGGGCTGACAGCATTGTGGGAAACACCGGGCAGCAGTGCAGTGCGCAGGAGATTAGCCGGAGTGAATACACGAATTACACCTGTGAGCGGGATTTACAGGTGGAGCAGTACTGCACACGAACTGCCCGTATGGAGCTGCAGGGGAGTACCACATGGGAAACCCGGACGCTGGAGTATGAAATGAGTCAGCTACCTGCACGTGAAGTGAATGGTCAGTATGTTGTCTCCATTACCTCTCCCGTTACCGGTGAAATTGTCGATGCGCATTACAGCTGGAGTCGTACTTACCTGCAGAAGAGTGTACCTATGACAATTACAGTACTGGGAACCCCACTGAGCTGGAATGCCAAATACTCAGCAGATGCCTCATTTACACCAGTACAGAAAACACTGACTGCCGGTGTTGCTTTTACGTCATCTCACCCCGTCCGGGTCGGGAATACAAAATTCAGACGTCATACGGCAATGAAGCTGCGTCTGGTTGTCAGGGTAAAAAAAGCCTCGTACACCCCGTATGTTGTCTGGTCTGAAAGCTGCCCGTTCAGCAAGGAGCTGGGGAAACTGACAAAAACAGAATGTACGGAGGCTGGCGGGAACAGGACGCTGGTGAAAGACGGTCAGTCATACAGCATGTACCAGAGCTGCTGGGCATACCGGGACACGTATGTCACACAGTCAGCAGACAAGGGAACCTGTCAGACCTACACCGACAATCCTGCCTGTACCCTGGTGTCACACCAGTGCGCCTTTTACTCCGAAGAAGGTGCCTGTCTGCATGAATATGCCACGTACTCCTGTGAGTCAAAAACATCCGGGAAAGTGATGCTCTGTGGGGGAGATGTCTTCTGCCTCGATGGCGAATGCGATAAGGCTCAGAGCGGGAAGAGTAATGATTTTGCCGAAGCTGTTTCTCAGCTGGCAGCACTGGCCGCTGCAGGTAAGGATGTTGCGGCGCTGAACGGGGTGGATGTCCGTGCTTTCACCGGTCAGGCGAAATTTTGTAAGAAGGCTGCAGCCGGATACAGCAACTGCTGTAAGGACAGCGGCTGGGGGCAGGATATCGGGCTGGCCAGATGCAGCAGTGATGAAAAAGCCCTGGCTAAAGCAAAATCAAACAAACTGACCGTCAGTGTCGGGGAGTTCTGTTCGAAGAAAGTGCTGGGCGTCTGTCTGGAGAAAAAACGCAGCTACTGTCAGTTTGATTCGAAGCTGGCGCAGATAGTCCAGCAGCAGGGACGCAACGGTCAGCTGCGTATCAGTTTTGGCAGTGCGAAGCATCCTGACTGTCGGGGGATTACGGTTGATGAGTTGCAGAAAATTCAGTTCGACAGACTGGATTTCACTAACTTCTACGAAGACCTGATGAATAACCAGAAAATCCCGGACAGTGGCGTTCTGACGCAGAAAGTGAAAGAGCAGATTGCTGACCAGCTGAAACAGGCAGGACAGTAAGAAATGGAAAATAACCGGGGGAAATGATGAAAGTCATATTCACTTCTAATCGTCTTGTTGATTTTCTTATCCGGCTTTTGATTACAGCGATTGTCATTTCTCCGGTAATTATCTGGTCGTGGGATACGGTAAAAGAAACCACGGCAGACGGGATGCTTGCCGCTGCTTTCGTTATCCTTTACTCCGGTGTGCTCCTGTTTATTCTGTATTTTTGTTTTTCTGCCCTGACTGACCTGCAGAAAACCGATGAAAGAAAAAATGATGAAAGGAATGAAGATGAATAAAGCATTACTGCCACTGTTACTCTGCTGCTTTATTTTTCCGGCGTCAGGGAAAGATGCAGGCTGGCAGTGGTATAACGAGAAAATAAGTCCAAAGGAAAAAGAAAATAAACCTGTACCTGCAGCCCCCCGTCAGGAGCCGGATATTATGCAGAAACTGGCCGCGCTGCAGACGGCAACAAAGCGGGCGCTGTACGAAGCCATTCTGTATCCCGGCGTGGATAATTTTGTTAAATATTTCCGGCTGCAGAATTACTGGACTCAGCAGGCCGGGCTTTTCACCATGAGTGCTAAAAAGGCCATGCTGGCACATCCCGAACTGGACTATAACCTGCAGTACAGCCATTACAACGGCACGGTACGGAACCAGCTGGCGGCAGACCAGGCGCAGCAGCGACAGGCCATTGCGAAACTGGCTGAACACTACGGCATCATGTTTTTTTACCGGGGGCAGGACCCCATCGACGGGCAGCTGGCGCAGGTCATTAATGGCTTCCGGGATACGTATGGTCTGAGTGTTATTCCCGTTTCCGTGGATGGCGTGATTAATCCGCTGTTGCCGGATTCCCGGACTGACCAGGGGCAGGCGCAGCGCCTCGGCGTGAAATATTTCCCGGCCATGATGCTGGTTGACCCGAAACAGGGCAGTGTTCGCCCGTTATCATACGGCTTTATTTCGCAGGATGACCTGGCAAAACAGTTCCTGAACGTTTCTGAAGATTTTAAACCGAATTTTTAACCAAAGGTTATATATGCATACAGGGGATTTGTGTTTTTTTACAGGTGCCAGCCTGTTTATCGTGGGGGTTGTTGGTTATTTCTTTACAGGACCAAATAATAAAGGAGTTTATCTGCTGAGCTCGTTTGTCTTCTTTGTAGTAAATGTCATAAGTGTATGTATGCTGCCAGATAATTTCTTGTTTCTTTGTGGTGCGGTTATGAATCAGTGTGCCGTACCGGTTGTTTCAATGGCAGTCAGTACCATACCGGTTATCACGAAGTTTGACAGTTTCAGAAGGATGTTTGTTTGTATTATGTTGTCAGCCATATGGTCTGGAGTGATGTGGTTTTTTATTATTTCATTAGTGAAGTGACTGGTGCTAATTTGTCATAAATGCCAAATCCAATAGTGAGGTTGATTACCACAGACCAGAGGATAAATCAGACTGCTATCCAGTGACTTCTGAATAACTCACAAAAATAAACATAGATGATTAGAAATAGCCATATCACAACAGCGATAATCGCTATAAATAACAGTATCGTCACAAATAAATCAGCAAAGGTTTTAATGGGGAGGGAGTGCAATAATGAATACACCAGTAAAGCAAAAGCCGCATTACCTGATAATGACTCTCTTATGATGTTTCTCACTATTTCCAGTTTTTCTTTAAAAGATAACTTTTTCATTTGTACCTCTGATTAATATCACACAAACGCGAATATTACAGACATGAATACTCTCATGTAAATAATAACCGGAGTTTAACATGATAAGTAAATGCAGATTCTCTTTACCCCGGCTTGATATTACGGGAATGTGGGTATTTGCTCTGGGTGTCTGGTTTCATATCGTCGCCCGTCTTGTTTACAGCAAACCCTGGATGGCTTTTTTTCTGGCGGAGTTGATTGCGGCCATCCTTGTGCTGTTCGGCGCATACCAGGTGCTGGATGCATGGATTGCCCGTGTCAGCCGGGAAGAGCGTGAGGCACTGGAAGCCAGGCAACAGGCCATGATGGAAGGGCAGCAGGAGGGCGGACATGTCTCTCACTAAATTACTGCCGGTCATTTTGTTGATAATGGTCACAGGTGTGCAGGCCTCCACCCGGGATGAAATTGAACGACTCTGGAATCCGCAGGGCATGGCCGCGCAGCCTGCACAACCGGCAGCAGGCACGTCAGCCAGAACAGAAAAGCCGGCTCCCCGCTGGTTCCGCCTCAGCAACGGCAGGCAGGTTAACCTGGCCGACTGGAAGGTGGTGCTGTTTATGCAGGGGCATTGCCCTTACTGTCACCAGTTTGACCCGGTACTGAAACAGCTGGCACAGCAGTACGGCTTTTCTGTTTTTCCCTACACCCTGGATGGTCAGGGTGATACCGCCTTTCCGGAAGCATTACCGGTGCCACCGGACGTGATGCAGACCTTCTTCCCGAATATCCCGGTGGCCACACCGACCACCTTCCTGGTCAACGTCAACACACTTGAGGCATTACCGCTTTTGCAGGGGGCAACGGATGCCGCCAGTTTTATGGCGCGGATGGATACCGTTCTGCAGATATACGGAGAGGAAAAAGGTGCGAAATAAGCAGGTGGTGTTACTCATTGCCGGAATATCCGGCATCGCGACGGGAATAATCGTCAGCCTGAATATCCCCTTTATCCGTCAGGGGCTTTTTTATCCCGCCAGCCCTGTGGAAATTGTCGTTTCGCTGTGCCTTACCTTTTCTGTTTCTGTTGTGTTTTTTGTGGGGGCAATTGTGGGATGGATTTTGGGGTCTGAAATATATTACAGCCGCATGACCAGCCTGAATAAATTATCAGAAATATCAGAGGGAACTTATGATGAAAGAAAAAATAAATGATACAGAACCGGGAATCAAACAAATTGAAAGGGAGATTGAACGTGGTTGTGATAATGCAAAAAAATACTTCTGGCTTTTTGTGGTTTTCTTTGCTGCCGGATTGATTGTAAGGAACGTTATGCATGATTTTTTCAGTGCCGGTATTGATTCGTGGAAAGCTGACCCGGAATTAAATAATTTTCGTTATATGTGGAACACCCTGATGTATGTCATTCCGATTATGTTATATGCGCTTGCAGCTGGTTTTCTTGCTGCGGCTTCTCTGTCGCCGTTGTGCGAAATAATATTTGGGGGTGTCCGGATATTCCTGCTGAAACGCCGTATGCGCCGGGAGAACGAATTAAGGGAGGGCAAGAATGATGCCACGCATTAAACCTCTTTTTATTCTTTGTGCCGCCTTACTGACGGCCATACCCACAGCGTCAGCGGATGTGAACAGCGACATGAATCAGTTCTTTAACAAGCTGGGCTTCGCCTCCAATACCACACAGCCGGGCGTCTGGCAGGGGCAGGCCGCCGGTTATGCTTACGGTGGCTCCCTGTATGCCCGTACTCAGGTCAAAAATGTTCAGCTGATTTCCATGACGCTGCCGGATATCAATGCCGGATGTGGCGGCATCGACGCCTATCTCGGCTCGTTCAGTTTTATTAATGGCGATCAGTTGCAGCGTTTTGTTAAGCAGATTATGAGCAATGCTGCCGGTTACTTTTTTGACCTTGCCCTGCAGACAACGGTGCCGGAAATCAAAACCGCAAAAGACTTCCTGCAGAAAATGGCAAGCGACATTAACAGTATGAACCTCAGCTCCTGTCAGGTGGCGCAGGGGATTGTCGGAGGATTATTTCCTCAGACTCAGGTGTCACAGCAGAAGGTCTGTCAGGACATTGCCGGTGAGAGCAATATTTTTGCTGACTGGGCCGCGTCCCGTCAGGGCTGCACGGTCGGAGGACAGTCATCGTCTGTTCGTGACAAGGCCAGTGACAAAGATAAGGAACGGGTGCTGAAGAACATCAATATCATCTGGGACTCGCTGTCCAAAAACAGGATGCTTGATGGTAACAAAGAACTGAAAGAATTTATTATGACGCTCACCGGTACGCTGATTTTTGGGGAAGACAGCGAGATTACCCCCCTGCCGGCACGCACCACTGACCGCGATATCCTCCGGGCAATTATGGAGGGGGGAACGGCAAAAATTTACCACTGTAACGATTCGGACAAGTGTCTGAAGGTGGTGGCGGATGCAAATGTGACCATCGCCCGGGATAAAGCCCTGAAATCACAGATTACAAAACTGCTCACCAGTATTCAGAATAAAGCGGTGAGTGATACTCCACTGGATGACAGGGAAAAAGGCTTCATTTCCAGCACCACCGTCCCCGTCTTTAAATATCTTATTGATCCGCAGATGCTCGGTGTGTCCAGCAGCGTGGTTTACCAGCTGACGGACTATATCGGCTACGACATCATGCTCCAGTACATTCAGGAACTGCTTCAGCAGGCCCGGGCCATGATTGCCACCGGGAACTATCCACAGACCGTGCTGGACAGTGTGCTGGAGAATCTGAATCAGGCACAGCAACAGATTGCGGTTTTCCAGGGGCAGGTAAAGGTCCAGCAGGATGCATTGCTGGTTGTTGACCGTCAGATGAGCTACATGCGCCAGCAGCTGTCCGCCCGCATGCTCAGCCGTTACCAGAACAACTATCACTTCGGAGGGAGCACGCTGTGAATGAAGTCTATGTGATTGCCGGTGGTGAGTGGTTACGCAATAACCTGAACGCCATTGCCGCCTTTATGGGAACCCGGACGTGGGATTCCATCGAAAAAATTGCGCTCACATTGTCTGTTCTCGCGGTGGCCGTGATGTGGGTACAGCGGCACAACGTGATGGATTTGCTGGGCTGGGTGGCCGTGTTTGTGCTTATCAGCCTGCTGGTTAATGTCCGTACATCGGTGCAGATTATTGATAACAGTGACCTGGTCAAAGTTCACCGGGTGGATAATGTGCCGGTCGGACTGGCGATGCCACTTTCACTGACGACCCGTATCGGGCATGCAATGGTGGCCAGCTACGAGATGATATTCACCCAGCCTGACAGCGCTACCTACAGCAAGACAGGCATGCTGTTCGGGGCGAACCTGATTGTGAAAAGCACCGATTTTCTGTCCCGGAATCCGGAAATCATCAATCTGTTTCAGGACTACGTCCAGAACTGCGTGCTGGGTGATATTTACCTGAACCACAAATACACGCTGGAAGACCTGATGGCCTCCGGTGACCCCTACACGCTGATTTTTTCCCGGCCCAGCCCGCTACGGGGCGTTTATGACAGCAATAATAATTTCATAACCTGTAAAGATGCGTCGGTCACGCTGAAAGACAGGCTGAATCTCGATACAAAGACGGGAGGCAAGACCTGGCATTATTATGTGCAGCAGATATTTGGCGGCAGACCGGACCCGGACCTGTTATTCAGGCAACTGGTGAGTGACAGTTACAGTTATTTCTACGGCTCCAGCCAGTCTGCCAGCCATATTATGCGCCAGAACGTCACCATGAATGCCCTGAAAGAGGGTATCACCAGTAATGCAGCCCGTAACGGTGATACCGCCAGCCTGGTCAGTCTGGCCACGACCTCGTCGATGGAGAAACAGCGTCTGGCACATGTCTCCATTGGTCATGTGCTGATGCGAAACCTGCCGATGGTGCAGACCATTCTGGTGGGCATTACCATTGGTATCTTCCCGCTCCTGGTACTGGCGGCTGCCTTCAACAGGCTGACGCTGTCCGTACTGAGAGGCTATGTTTTTGCCCTGATGTGGTTCCAGACCTGGCCGTTGCTGTATGCCATCCTGAACAGTGCCATGACATTCTATGCGAAGCAGAACGGTGCGCCGGTGGTGCTCTCTGAACTTTCACAGATACAGCTGAAATACTCCGATCTGGCGTCCACTGCCGGGTATATATCTGTCATGATACCCCCGTTGTCATGGATGATGGTAAAAGGCCTTGGCGCAGGTTTTTCCAGCGTGTACAGCCATTTCGCTTCCTCTGCTATCAGCCCGACTGCCAGTGCGGCAGGCAGTGTGGTTGACGGTAATTACTCCTACGGCAACATGCAGACGGAAAACGTGAACGGCTTCAGCTGGAGCACCAACAGCACCACGTCGTTTGGTCAGATGATGTACCAGACCGGCAGTGGCGCAACTGCCACACAGACCCGTGACGGTAATATGGTGATGGATGCAAGCGGAGCGATGTCCCGGTTACCGGTTGGTATCAATGCAACGCGTCAGATTGCAGCGGCACAACAGGAAATGGCCCGGGAGGCGTCGAACAGAGCAGAAAGTGCCCTGCATGGTTTCAGCAGCAGTATTGCCAGTGCCTGGAACTCGCTCAGTCAGTTTGGTTCTAACCGGGGGAGCAGTGATTCTGTCACAGGTGGTGCTGACAGTACGATGAGCGCACAGGACTCCATGATGGCCAGCCGTATGCGCAGTGCAGTGGAAAGCTATGCGAAGGCGCATAATATCAGTAATGAGCAGGCGACTCAGGAACTGGCATCCAGAAGTACGAGAGCTTCTGCCGGGATGTATGGAGATGCTCATGCTGAATGGGGGGTTAAACCTAAAATTCTTGGTGTTGGTGGAGGATTAGGCGTTAGAGGCGGTGGTCGGGCTGGCATTGACTGGAGTGATGATGATGCGCATCAGGCCAGCAGTGGTTCACGGGCCAGCAATGATGCTCGTCATGATATCGATGCCAGGGCTACACAAGACTTTAAAGAGGCCAGCGATTACTTTACCAGTCGCAAGGTCAGTGAGTCCGGCAGCCATACGGACAATAATGCCGATTCCCGTGTGGACCAGCTGTCTGCAGCCCTGAACTCAGCAAAACAGAGTTACGACCAGTACACGACGAATATGACCCGCAGCCATGAATATGCTGAAATGGCATCCCGTACTGAAAGCATGAGTGGGCAGATGAGTGAAGACTTGTCGCAACAGTTTGCACAGTATGTGATGAAACGCGCACCGCAGGATGCAGAAGCTATTCTGACAAATACCAGTTCGCCGGAGATTGCAGAACGCCGTCGGGCTATGGCGTGGTCTTTTGTTCAGGAACAGGTGCAGCCTGGTGTTGATAATGCCTGGCGTGAATCCCGTAGGGACATCGGTAAAGGAATGGAGAGCGTACCTTCGGGTGGTGGCAGCCAGGATATTATTGCTGATCATCAGGGGCATCAGGCCATTATTGAGCAAAGAACGCAGGACAGTAATATCCGTAATGATGTAAAACATCAGGTTGATAATATGGTCACAGAATATAAAGGGAATATAGGTGATACTCAGAACAGCATACGTGGCGAGGAAAATATTGTAAGAGGACAGTATTCTGAACTACAGAATCACCATAAAACAGAGGCATTATCTCAGAATAATAAATATAATGAAGAAAAGTCGGTTCAGGAAAGAATGCCCGGGGCTGACAGTCCACAGGAACTGATGAAAAGGGCAAAGGAGTATCAGGATAAGTATAAGTAATAATGCTGTGTTTGGGAGATGATAATGAGATGTCTAGCCCATATTGCTCTGGTAACGGTGATACAGTTTATCGCCTGCTATCTGGTTGGTTGGGGGAAGGCCGAAACAGTTTTTATGCTGTTCTTCATAGTGCTATGGCAGGGACTGTTTATATGGTTGTTCTCTCAAATACGAAAAAAACGGAATGTGTCGGATGAGTTTAAGTTTAGTAAAGGTGTTTGGTATATAACGATGCCAGTATCTTCCTTACTCTCTCCGTTATTAAGCCTGATGGTTTTTATCATTGGTACACTATACGAATTAAGGCGAGTTAGTGGTTGCATAAGCATAAAAAAATGGGGTCAAAATCAACTCAAAAACCAATATGATGGGAGTGAAAAGTTAGACTTCGGGGGCATTGAACAGCCCCCAACGACCTACTATAACCCTTCAACCGGATATCCTATGCATGGAGGCTTTGACTCAGCGGGAAATACTTTTGGGACTCGTTGGCAGGATTATTATGACAGGCAATAAGAAAACTGTAGTTTGTAAAAAAGGTAATTTGATGAAAACAAAAAAATTGATGATGGTTGCACTGGTCAGTTCCACTCTGGCCCTTTCAGGGTGTGGTGCGATGAGCACAGCAATCAAGAAGCGTAACCTTGAGGTGAAGACTCAGATGAGTGAGACCATCTGGCTTGAACCCGCCAGCGAACGCACGGTATTTCTGCAGATCAAAAACACGTCTGATAAAGACATGAGTGGGCTGCAGGGCAAAATTGCTGATGCTGTGAAAGCAAAAGGATATCAGGTGGTGACTTCTCCGGATAAAGCCTACTACTGGATTCAGGCGAATGTGCTGAAGGCTGATAAGATGGATCTGCGGGAGTCTCAGGGATGGCTGAACCGTGGTTATGAAGGCGCAGCTGTTGGTGCAGCGTTAGGTGCCGGTATTACCGGCTATAACTCAAATTCTGCCGGTGCCACACTCGGTGTAGGCCTTGCTGCTGGTCTGGTGGGTATGGCTGCAGATGCGATGGTGGAAGATGTGAACTATACCATGATCACGGATGTGCAGATTGCAGAGCGTACTAAGGCAACGGTGACAACGGATAATGTTGCCGCCCTGCGTCAGGGCACATCCGGTGCGAAAATTCAGACCAGTACTGAAACGGGTAACCAGCATAAATACCAGACCCGTGTGGTCTCAAATGCGAACAAGGTTAACCTGAAATTTGAAGAGGCGAAGCCTGTTCTCGAAGACCAGCTGGCCAAATCAATCGCAAATATTCTCTGAACCTCGTCAGGAGGCTGGTCTGACCGGCCTCCTTGCTGACGCCTCGCGTTGCTCGTTGTCCAACCCCGGGACGTAACAAAATAAATTTTGTCACTTCCCGGCGTTTCCGAAATAAACATTAAAACACTGAGCGGTTGTGCAAATTCTTTGTGCGACCGTGAAGTGTTGCCGGCGAAGCCGGGATCTTCCGGAGAAAGTCATTATGACATCAGACAATATCGCTGAATATGTTGGTGAGAATAATCAATTTACTGAGAAGCCTGTAACTGAATACCCCCCGGTGATACAGGATAATACAGTGACCACTAAAGACTATCTGTACAGCAATAATATTGATACTGACCTTTTAGTGGTTATCGGAGGGCTTATTGTTATATTGTTTCTCATGATGCTTATCATGTACTTTATTAATTCTCTCAGGCATAAGGAATTAACTGAAATACTGACAAAAATATCTTTTCCTGAAAAATCCGGGAGCAATTCGCTTAAACCGGAAGCGGTCAGCTGTAATTTGTTGTCCCTGTGTGTGCTGGCCCCGGTATTCTGTACACCCAAAAAGCTGGCTGAAGTTTCCAGGGAGATCATCGTGGCGAGTGCGCTGGAAATTGCATGGACGCCGGGGAGCAGTCGTATTGATGGCCACCAGGCGGAGAATATCACCTGGGCGATTTCATCGCAGTCTCCTGCCGATAAGTATGATCTCATCAATAAAACGTCCCGTGTTTCTCCTGACAGTGGCCGTTTTTATGAACCGGACACAGTTCTGGATCACCGTGAACGGGTACGCCTTTTTATTCAGATCCAGCTTCCGCATGGGAGTGACTGGTCTGAAGTATTGCGCCTGACTGACATTGTTACAGAGAAGGTCTCTTCCGGCAGGACTGCAGGTGGGTATCACCACCGGCATGCAGGGTACACCTGGTCTGTTTCTGTGAATTAACCCCACATTATCCTTTTCTGCCCTGTTCCAGATTTTCCCGGAGTTTCATCATGAGTTTTAACGCAAAGGATATGACCCAGGGCGGTCAGATTGCGTCCATGCGTATCCGCATGTTCAGCCAGATCGCCAATATCATGCTTTACTGCCTGTTTATTTTTTTCTGGATACTCGTTGGTCTGATTTTATGGGTAAAAATAAGCTGGCAGACGTTTGTGAACGGCTGTATTTACTGGTGGTGTACCACGCTGGAAGGCATGCGGGATTTAATCAAGTCCCAGCCAGTATATGAGATTCAGTATTACGGCAAAACCTTCCGGATGAACGCTGCCCAGGTACTGCATGATAAATATATGATCTGGTGCGGTGAGCAGCTATGGTCCGCATTCGTTCTGGCGTCTGTCGTGGCCCTGGTTATTTGCCTGATCACCTTCTTTGTTGTCTCCTGGATTCTGGGGCGTCAGGGTAAACAACAGAGCGAAAATGAAGTCACAGGTGGTCGTCAGCTGACAGACAATCCGAAAGACGTTGCCCGGATGCTGAAAAAAGACGGCAAGGACTCCGATATCCGGATTGGCGACCTGCCGATTATCCGGGATTCCGAAATCCAGAACTTCTGTCTGCACGGCACAGTCGGGGCCGGTAAGTCGGAGGTTATCCGTCGTCTGGCCAACTACGCCCGTCAGCGCGGTGATATGGTGGTGATTTATGACCGTTCAGGGGAATTTGTTAAAAGTTACTATGATCCCTCCATCGATAAAATCCTGAATCCGCTGGATGCCCGCTGTGCCGCCTGGGATTTGTGGAAGGAGTGCCTGACACAGCCGGATTTTGATAATACCGCAAATACTCTGATCCCTATGGGTACAAAAGAGGACCCGTTCTGGCAGGGTTCAGGACGTACCATTTTTGCGGAAGCGGCGTACCTGATGCGTAATGACCCCAACCGCAGCTACAGCAAACTGGTGGACACACTGCTTTCCATCAAAATCGAAAAACTGCGTACCTTCCTGCGTAATTCACCGGCGGCCAACCTGGTGGAAGAGAAAATTGAGAAAACGGCGATTTCCATTCGTGCTGTGCTGACCAACTACGTGAAAGCCATCCGTTACCTGCAGGGGATTGAGCATAACGGTGAGTCTTTTACCATCCGTGACTGGATGCGGGGTGTCCGGGAAGATCAGAAAAACGGCTGGCTGTTTATCTCGTCGAATGCCGACACCCATGCCTCCCTGAAGCCGGTGATCTCCATGTGGCTGTCCATTGCCATTCGTGGTCTGCTGGCAATGGGAGAAAACCGTAACCGTCGTGTGTGGTTTTTCTGTGATGAGCTACCCACGTTACACAAACTGCCGGACCTGGTGGAGATCCTGCCGGAAGCCCGTAAGTTCGGTGGCTGTTATGTGTTTGGTATCCAGTCCTATGCCCAGCTGGAAGATATCTACGGTGAGAAAGCGGCGGCCACGCTGTTTGACGTCATGAACACCCGTGCTTTTTTCCGTTCCCCGAGCCATAAGATTGCAGAGTTCGCGGCCGGTGAGATTGGTGAGAAAGAGCACCTGAAAGCCAGCGAGCAGTATTCCTACGGTGCTGATCCGGTACGTGACGGGGTATCGACCGGTAAGGATATGGAGCGCCAGACGCTGGTCAGTTATTCCGACATTCAGTCTCTGCCGGATCTGACCTGTTATGTCACCCTGCCCGGACCGTATCCGGCAGTAAAACTCTCCCTGAAATATCAGACACGACCGAAGGTCGCTCCGGAGTTTATTCCGCGTGACATCAACCCGGAAATGGAGAACCGTCTGAGTGCCGTACTTGCTGCAAGGGAAGCAGAAGGTCGCCAGATGGCCAGCCTCTTCGAACCGGAGGTTGCCTCCGGAGAAGACGTGACTCAGGCTGAACAGCCACAACAGCCACAACAGCCACAACAGCCACAACAGCCACAACAGCCACAACAGCCACAACAGCCACAACAGCCACAACAGCCACAACAGCCACAACAGCCAGTGTCTTCTGTCATCAGTGATAAGAAGTCAGATGCAGGTGTGAGTGTTCCGGCAGGGGGGATCGAGCAGGAGCTGAAAATGAAACCGGAAGAAGAGATGGAACAGCAACTGCCACCCGGGATCAGTGAATCCGGTGAAGTGGTGGATATGGCCGCTTATGAGGCATGGCAACAGGAAAATCATCCGGGCATCCAGCAGCAGATGCAGCGTCGTGAAGAGGTGAACATTAATGTGCACCGGGAGCGCGGGGAGGATGTTGAGCCGGGAGATGATTTCTGATGTTGAGTTTCAGCGTTGTTAAATCGGCAGGCAGTGCCGGAAACTATTACACCGACAAGGATAATTACTATGTGCTGGGCAGCATGGGAGAACGCTGGGCCGGCCAGGGGGCTGAACAGCTGGGACTGCAGGGCAGTGTCGATAAGGATATCTTTACCCGTCTTCTGGAGGGCAGGCTGCCGGACGGGGCGGATTTAAGCCGCATGCAGGATGGCAGTAATAAGCATCGTCCCGGCTACGACCTGACCTTCTCCGCCCCCAAAAGTGTCTCCATGATGGCCATGCTCGGGGGGGATAAACGTCTTATTGATGCACATAACCAGGCTGTGGATTTTGCTGTCCGTCAGGTGGAGGCGCTGGCTTCCACACGGGTGATGACGGACGGACAGTCAGAAACGGTGCTGACCGGTAATCTGGTGATGGCACTGTTTAACCATGACACCAGTCGCGATCAGGACCCACAGTTACACACGCATGTGGTGGTGGCTAATGTCACGCAGCATAACGGCGAGTGGAAGACACTGAGCAGTGACAAAGTGGGGAAAACCGGATTTTCCGAGAACGTGCTCGCTAACCGGATTGCGTTCGGGAAAATATATCAGAGTGAGTTACGTCAGCGCGTTGAGGCGCTGGGTTATGAAACCGAAGTGGTGGGTAAGCACGGTATGTGGGAGATGCCGGGCGTACCGGTGGAGGCCTTTTCCGGACGCTCACAGGCTATCCGGGAGGCCGTCGGGGAAGATGCCTCGCTGAAATCCCGGGATGTGGCGGCACTGGATACGCGTAAATCCAAACAGCACGTCGATCCTGAAGTCAGAATGGCTGAATGGATGCAGACGCTGAAGGAAACCGGGTTCGACATCCGGGCATATCGTGACGCGGCGGATCAGCGTGCGGAGACCCGCACGCAGGCGCCCGAGGCTGTTTCACAGGAGGGGCCGGATGTGCAGCAGGCGGTGACACAGGCGATTGCCGGATTAAGTGAACGAAAAGTGCAGTTCACGTATACGGACGTGCTGGCCAGGACGGTCGGCATACTGCCGCCGGAAAATGGTGTGATTGAACGGGCACGCGCCGGTATCGATGAGGCCATCAGCCGTGAGCAGCTTATCCCCCTTGACCGTGAGAAGGGGCTGTTCACATCCGGGATTCATGTGCTCGATGAGCTGTCAGTCCGGGCACTCAGTCGTGACATCATGAAACAGAACCGGGTGACCGTACATCCGGAGAAAAGTGTCCCCCGGACGGCCGGTTACAGCGATGCCGTCAGTGTTCTGGCACAGGATCGCCCGTCGCTGGCCATTGTGTCCGGGCAGGGGGGAGCCGCCGGGCAGCGTGAGCGGGTGGCTGAACTGGTCATGATGGCCCGGGAGCAGGGGCGGGAAGTGCAGATTATCGCTGCTGACCGTCGCTCGCAGATGAACCTGAAGCAGGATGAACGGCTGTCCGGTGAGCTGATAACCGGACGTCGTCAGCTGCAGGAGGGCATGATCTTCACGCCGGGCAGTACCGTTATCGTTGACCAGGGCGAAAAACTCTCCCTGAAAGAGACGTTAACCCTGCTGGACGGTGCCGCACGTCATAACGTACAGGTCCTGATAACCGACAGCGGGCAGCGAACCGGTACAGGCAGTGCGCTGATGGCCATGAAGGATGCCGGGGTGAACACATATCGCTGGCAGGGGGGAGAACAGCGACCGGCAACCATCATCAGTGAACCGGACCGTAATGTCCGCTATGCCCGGCTGGCCGGAGATTTTGCGGCCAGCGTGAAAGCCGGAGAAGAGAGCGTGGCACAGGTCAGCGGGGTACGGGAACAGGCCATACTGGCACAGGCCATTCGCAGTGAGCTGAAAACGCAGGGCGTGCTCGGACACCCTGAGGTGACCATGACTGCACTGTCACCGGTCTGGCTGGACAGCCGGAGCCGTTATCTGCGGGATATGTACCGTCCGGGGATGGTGATGGAGCAGTGGAACCCGGAGACACGCAGTCATGACCGCTATGTGATAGACCGGGTGACAGCGCAGAGTCACAGCCTGACCCTGCGGGATGCGCAGGGCGAAACGCAGGTGGTGCGTATTTCCTCCCTGGACAGCAGCTGGTCGCTGTTCCGGCCGGAAAAAATGCCGGTGGCAGACGGCGAGCGACTGAGGGTGACAGGGAAAATTCCCGGCCTCCGCGTCTCCGGCGGTGACCGCCTGCAGGTGGCATCCGTCAGTGAAGATGCGATGACGGTTGTTGTGCCGGGGCGGGCTGAACCGGCCACCCTGCCTGTGGCTGATTCACCGTTCACGGCACTGAAGCTGGAGAACGGCTGGGTGGAAACGCCCGGGCATTCCGTCAGCGACAGTGCGACGGTTTTTGCCTCCGTCACACAGATGGCAATGGACAACGCCACCCTGAACGGTCTGGCCCGCAGCGGTCGTGATGTCCGGCTGTATTCCTCACTGGATGAAACCCGTACTGCGGAAAAACTTGTCCGCCATCCCTCCTTTACGGTGGTTTCTGAGCAGATAAAGGCGCGGGCCGGTGAGACATCGCTGGAAACCGCTATCAGTCTGCAGAAAGCCGGGCTGCACACGCCGGCACAGCAGGCCATTCACCTGGCCCTTCCTGTGCTGGAAAGTAAAAACCTGGCCTTCAGCATGGTGGACCTGCTGACAGAGGCGAAGTCGTTTGCTGCAGAAGGAACCGGTTTTACTGAACTGGGAGGGGAAATCAATGCGCAGATAAAACGCGGTGACTTACTGTATGTGGATGTGGCAAAAGGCTATGGCACAGGCCTGCTGGTTTCCCGTGCGTCGTATGAGGCAGAAAAGAGCATTCTTCGCCATATTCTCGAAGGTAAGGAGGCGGTCACGCCGCTGATGGAGAGAGTACCTGGCGAACTCATGGAGAAACTGACATCAGGACAGCGTGCCGCCACCCGCATGATACTGGAAACGTCCGACCGTTTCACGGTGGTACAGGGGTATGCCGGTGTGGGTAAGACCACACAGTTCCGGGCGGTGATGTCAGCCGTGAACATGCTGCCGGAGAGTGAACGTCCCCGTGTCGTTGGGCTGGGGCCCACGCACCGTGCGGTCGGGGAGATGCGCAGCGCCGGCGTGGATGCACAGACACTGGCGTCCTTTCTGCATGACACGCAGCTGCAGCAGCGCAGCGGAGAAACGCCGGGTTTCAGCAACACGCTGTTCCTGCTCGATGAGAGCTCAATGGTGGGCAATACCGATATGGCACGGGCATACGCCCTGATTGCGGCCGGTGGCGGTCGTGCCGTGGCCAGTGGTGACTCGGACCAGCTGCAGGCCATCGCGCCCGGTCAGCCTTTCCGTCTCCAGCAGACGCGCAGTGCTGCCGATGTGGCCATCATGAAGGAGATTGTGCGTCAGACGCCGGAACTGCGGGAGGCGGTATACAGCCTGATTAACCGGGATGTGGAAAGGGCACTGTCCGGGCTTGAGAGTGTGAAACCGTCTCAGGTTCCCCGTCAGGAGGGCGCATGGGCACCGGAGCACTCCGTGACGGAGTTCAGTCACAGCCAGGAAGCGAAACTGGCAGAAGCGCAGCAGAAGGCGATGCTGAAAGGCGAGGCTTTCCCGGAAGTCCCCATGACACTGTATGAAGCCATTGTCCGCGACTATACCGGCAGAACACCGGAAGCACGGGAGCAGACGCTGATTGTCACGCACCTGAATGAGGACCGGCGCGTGCTGAACGGCATGATTCATGATGCACGGGAAAAGGCCGGTGAGCTGGGAAAAGAGCAGGTCATGGTGCCTGTCCTGAACACAGCGAATATACGCGACGGGGAGCTGCGTCGTCTCTCCACCTGGGAGACACATCGGGACGCACTTGCCCTGGTGGATAATGTGTATCACCGGATTGCCGGTATCAGTAAGGATGACGGGCTGATAACCCTGCAGGATGCGGAAGGTAACACGAGGCTGATTTCGCACCAGGAGGCGGTGGCTGAAGGCGTCACACTGTACACCCCGGACACCATCCGGGTGGGGACCGGTGACCGGATGCGCTTCACGAAGAGTGACCGGGAGCGCGGTTATGTGGCCAACAGCGTCTGGACGGTGACAGCGGTTTCTGGTGACGGTGTCACGCTGTCGGACGGCCAGCAGACCCGGGTGATTCGCCCCGGTCAGGAGCGGGCAGAGCAACATATTGACCTGGCCTATGCCATCACTGCCCACGGTGCGCAGGGGGCGAGTGAAACCTTTGCCATCGCGCTTGAAGGCACGGAAGGTAACCGGAAACAGATGGCCGGCTTTGAGTCAGCCTACGTGGCCCTGTCGCGTATGAAGCAGCATGTGCAGGTGTACACCGATAACCGTCAGGGCTGGACGGATGCCATTAACAATGCCGT
>OJJH01000130.1_pt1 | contig 36799 bp, 27 predicted proteins | sample 1596251 | NCBI WGS metagenome assembly OJJH01 (sample SAMEA4350153, study PRJEB24818) | metagenome | biome: human; feature: gut; material: faeces | place: Denmark | collected 2013-09
GACCGTAAACTTCAAGATCCTGAATATGACGGGAGTAGTAACTGTGCAACCGGTGACTGAAATGTCCGCAATAAGGACAGGAAGCCCCCTTGCCAGCCGTATGTAAAAAGACCCTCAATGAGCCAACTGCTTCAGAGATACCATCTTGTTGCAGATTATCGTAGCCAAGACTGAATCTGAAATCATGGAATAATCCCCTATTTGTAGGAGTATTTTCTTTTTTTGATGTATATTTGTACGTTGTAGATATGGCTTGTTGCATGGTAACTCTTAATGATGTGGTGTCTTTAAAGTTACTAAAAAGCAAACATATCTACAACTTTTTATAGGATTAAGGAAGAAGAGGAAAACCATCGAAATAAAAAAGAGATTACCACCAAATTTGACGAAGAACCAAAAAGACGTTTTAGTGGCGCGGGCTTAATTCTTAAAAATAGAACATCTTACCTGCAACTATAAGGCAACGTCTGCAACCACAATTCCATAAAACGGTCATACACACAATAACCTTCTTCCAACTTGAACACATATTCTTTGCTAATAAGAAATTTAAGAGCAGTATTGATACTGCTTGAACCTTTCAGCCCATATTTCTTCATAAAGGCAGAGCTATTAATAGCTGTAACAATCCGCTCCCTCGCGATAGCGCGCAACAGAGTTGACTGGTTTTCGGTCAGCATTCCATATAAACGTTGATATTCATCGACTTCGGAACGAACGATATCAACCAGGCATTTCTCAAACAGGGTTTCATTCAAAACGGCAATCTTCTGCTCGTAAAGTCGGTTCAATACATATTGCACATACCATGTATGCCCATTGAAGCGCTGATAAATCTTCTGAAAAAGCTCGTTGTCCAGTTCTTTTCCCCCCGCCTTCATCCAACGTATGGCAAATAGGGAATAACTATCCAACGGGATAGGTGCCAGATTCATTTTCTCCGTGCTCCGGTAAAAAGGACGTTTAGCCGAACCAAACATTTCCGCCATCAAGTGTTGTTTGCTTCCTGAAAAAACAAAATGTATATGAGGAAGAAATTGAATGTAAGAACGCAATAAACCTTCCACTCCCTTCTCCGGATATTCAGTGATTTGCTGAAATTCGTCAATCGCGATATAACATTCTTTCCCTGAATGTTCCAGATAATCAAAGATTTCTTTTAATGTTGCCTGTGCCTGAGAAGGCTGAAAGTCAAGAGTCGCCTGAGGAACTCCCGTCAATACGTCAGGAGAAAACACCAAACGGCAACTTTTAAAAAAGCTGCCAATTGTTGCCAGTGTCTTCTGAGATAAGTTATCCAATTTCCCGATAACAGTCTGCCCGAACTGAATAATAAAATCATTCAGGCAAGTCGTTGAGAAAATATCCATATAGAAACAGGCTGCATCCGGATAATCCTGCCGGATTTGATGAAAAGCATTTTGTATCAATCCAGTCTTCCCCATACGCCGGGGGCTCATAAGTGTTACGTTTCTTCCGTTTCGCAGAGCGGATACTAATTGCTCTGTTTCTTCTACCCGGTCACAAAAGTACTTGGGACCAGCATAGGCATAAATCAGAAATGGGTTATTTACATCTCTCATATTCAATCAATTAATCATAGCACAATTAATGTAGCACTTTTTATGCTACACAAATTACGCTATAAGTATTGACATTACCAAAACTTTATTGGAATATTTGAAAGAATTGATTCGAGCCTTTATTATAAAACTTCCGGTTTTGGCAATGTTTTACTCCCGAGATTGGCTACAGAGCACAACCCCTCCCTGAGAATAAACCTCCAATTGTACTTTACCATTCTCCTTCACCTTTAACGGAACAAGTTGCGGCTCCCCCTTTTTATCATCTTTATAAAGAGAAATCGTTTTTCCGGCAAACATTTCCAAATCCAGTTTCAGTTTCAACGGCTCTTTTCCGGCATTCACGGCGGCGACATACCAAGTGTCACCGTGACGACGAGCCAAAACTACATACTTTCCGGGATACCCGTCAATGAAACGTGTTTCATCCCAAGTGGTGGGAACTGCTTTCATAAAGTCCATGCAAACCGGAGAAACATCATTCAGATTATTCGGAGCAAGTGCAAAGTTCTGAACAGGATTCTGAAATAAAACGGTGGTAGCCAATTGGAATATATCAGTAGTGCGACGAGTCGTACCACCGTCATTGTTACGGTTCAGACGCTTGTTCAGGAAGCAGCCGCCAAATTCCATACTGCCTACCGTATTGCGGATAAACGGATGCAGGCAAGTATTGAATGCTTCTTCATCACAGAAGTGCTGATTAAACACCATATTTTCGGATGCCAATACAGCTTCGCTACCTACATAATTGGGATACATACGTTCCCAGCCGCGCGGCAATGTGCAGCCGTGGAAAATAACCATCAGACCATGTTCGTCCGCATCGCTCAAAAGTTCTTCATACAAGCGCATCGTCTCTTGTTTGTCGCCACCGAAGAAATCTACTTTAATTCCTTTTACGCCCAGACTTTGCAGCCATTTCATTTCACGCTTACGGATGATTGCATTATCCATGTGGTTAACCGGTCCCTGTTCGATGTCATTCCAGTAACCGGACGAGCTATACCACAAGAATAATTCCACTCCTTTGCCACGCGCATAGTCAACCAAGGATTTCATACGGTCACGCCCGATATTGGTGTCCCACCAGTTATCAATCAGCGCATACTCATATCCCATAGCCGCAGCAAAATCAATGTAACGCACTTGGTCGTCATAGTTGATACTGGCGTCCTGCCATAGAATCCAACTCCACGTGCCACGTCCGAAACGGTAATCATGCTCCGTCTCATAAAGAGGGCTTACAACGCTCCAAGGAACAGTTGTTTCCACAATCGGCTTCAAGGTTTCGCCGACAGTGACAGTACGCCAGGGAGTAGCACCGGGTAAGGCAAATGCCGGTGCAACTGTTCCGTTGCCATTGTTTTCTTCTGCCATCGGGAACGCGACAGTATATAGATTGCCTTCACTGACATCACTCAAACGGGAACCGCAATAGCGGCTGTCCACGCCTGTCTCACTAACCAATACCCAGCCATCATCACCTATACGGAACAAACAAGGGAAAGTATATCCATGTCCGTACTGTGAGCGTTCGCTCATTGGCGCATCCGCTTTATATTCTTCTTCATAGCTCGGCTTCGTACGTTTCCAGCCAATCATGGCGTCGCTTTGCGGACACAGGAAAGTAGTAGTCTGTTGCGGGAAACGGAAGCCGGTCTGTTCATTATTGACGGTAACACTCCCTTTCCCGTTTTGTCTCGGCAAAGTATAACGGAAAGCAATATCATTATCACTTACACGAAAAACAAGTCCTATCTTTTGACCTTGTGCATTCTCGAGATTACAGGTCAGTTCATTGGCGCGATAATGTATTCGGGACGTTTTAATGCGCGTCTGTTGATACACCGTATCTATCACTTCAACAGCGTGTCCGGTCAGTTTCAAGTCTTTTGTAAAATCTCCTATATTCGTATTGATACCTAAAGGAGATTTCTCCAGCATTGTTTTTCCGTTATAGGTAACGGAATAATAGGGCTTTTCTTCATTCTGTACAAATACTACTAATTGCAGTTTCTCATCCGGTCCCTTTACCACTACATCTTGTGCAGCAAGAGTGTTCAGACCGAGAAACGTTATTAAGATACATAGCAATTTCTTCATAATATTACTTTGTTTTTAGACGAATCACTGTAAATGAATAAGCGGGTAATTGTTGCTTGAAGTTTGTTCCTATTTCGATTGTATCGGTTATAGGAAGCGGAGTTGATTCCGGTGCACCTGCCAATACAGTTCTTGTAGCAGAAGGCTGGATACCGTCAATTCCAAGCAGTTGCACTTCTGTTTCCACACTGACAGGCAATAAGTTGACTAATTTCACAATCACATCTCCGGTCTTGCTATCACGGACAATGGAAGAACCGACACGAAGTTTCACACGGTTGTCCTGATTATCCAGATTTATCTGTGAAGGGATATAGTGGTCACCTGCATTCTGTCCATATAGCTTCTGGACATAATATCCGGTAGTCGGTTTCACTTCACGGTTATTGAAGTAAATCAAGTCCGGGCTCCATTGCGTATGCTTTTCTTTCGCCAGCAAAGGAGCATAAGACGTCATGTGCACCACGTCTCCGTTACGTTCCAAAGCAGTCAGGTAAAGAGCTTCGGTCAGTGCAGTTTCCATATTGGCTTTTCGTCCGGGGATATGGGTGGCATATTCACCCAGATAAACTTTCGTTTTTTTACTGCGGTCGTATTTGTCGTAGAAGTCCTGGTTATGCAGGAACCAGCCCGGAGACTGATAATAATGTTCGTCTACCATAGGGATACCCAGTTTATCCGCCAGTTTCCAACCTTCGACATAATCCGTGCCCTCATTGAAAGGGCCGACAGTACCTACAACGGTTATTTCGGGATATTTCTCTTTTATCGCATTGAAAATCATAGTGAAACGCTCTTCAAAGATATCGGTGATAAGGTCTTCATTACCGATTCCGATATATTTCAAGTTAAAAGGCTTCGGGTGTCCGGCTTCGGCACGCACTTTTCCCCACTTTGTTTTCTTGGCGTCACCGTTCGCCCATTCTATCAAATCCAGAATATCCTGAATATAAGCCGGCATTTCACTCATCGGAATCCCGCCTTGCTGTCCGCCTCTCAAATCACCGTGACAAGCGGAATTCTGACAAGGAACACCGGCAGCAAGTACCGGCAGCGGTTCGGCACCTATGTCTTCACAGAACTGGAAATATTCATAATACCCCAATCCCATGCTTTGATGATATCCCCAAAGGTTGCGGGCGGGTTTGCGGGCTTCCAGCGGGCCAATCGTATTTTTCCATTGATAGATATTCTTCAGACCATCACCGTGAGCCACACAACCACCGGGGAAACGGACAAAGCGGGGATGCATATCAGCTAGTGTCTGAGCCAAATCGGCACGCAGGCCGTTCTTTCTGCCTTTGAATGTATTCTGCGGAAATAAAGAAATCATATCCAGTTCGACTTCACCTGCTGATTGCGGTTGGAGTTCCAAATGTGTATCTGCTGATGCTTTTGCGGTCAATACCGCTTTATAATTCTTCCATGAACGGGAAGAAACTGTAATTGAGGTTTCTCCCTGTACTGTGCCATTGGCATCAACCAAACGTATGAGTAGTTTATTCGACTTATACCCTGCCGGAATACGGCCAAACAGAGAGATGTTATACTTTTCAGCAGCTTTAAGAGCTATCCCGTCAAAACCTGTATTAGTCAATACAGCTCCCGGCTGCTTAATATCCAATACAGCATAATGAGGGTTATTCGGATGGATGGGGGTCGACGTATTTATTGTAAATGCCGCATTCTCCCCTTCTAATTTCCAGGAATGGGTACTGTTCCAATTCTTATCCCCCTCACGGTCGGACGGGTCATATTCGAAATCCCTGTTTTGAATCAATTCCGCATATAAGCCACCATCGGCAGAGTAGTTGATATCCTCAAAGAAGATGCCCAACAGTAAATCACTGATTTCCTTTATTTCTTCCGGTTGCGCCGTGACGGTAGCCTTTACAGGTTTCAGTCCGGCAAAACGCTCTTTGTCCTGTACGGGACGTTCCGCATGCAAAGCGTTTCGATATTGGTTCCTTTCATAGCTCTTCGTCAGTTCGTCCACTATTGCCCAAGATACCCGGTTGATATTTCCTGTCTGTTCTTGTCCGGCAATAATTGCCTTGGTTCTTGTGCCTTCAAAATCAGAAGTTGTACGGGGATACTTCTGGCTTTCCCAATAAACCAAGTCTTTTGATTTTGCCTGTCCGTATCCGTCATGGGCATTCAGTTTCCAGGTACAGAGCCATTCTCCATCGGGAAGCTGTTTCAAGAATGGGTCGAGCATCTTTTTCTGTGAACCCCAACGACTATAATCACAACGGAGATAGCCTGTTCCCTGACCTATCTCGAACCAGTGTTTCCCGTCCATGCTCCATGCAAAACGAAGTCCGCTCCGCCCGTCGTCAGTCCGGGTGGCGTAGGAGAAAAGAGATACAGAATCCGGTACATTCGTCGTTTCTTTGATTGCAGCTAAAGTGACCTGTTGAAACGATAAAAACAAGACAACTGACAGCAGGAATAATTTTCTCATGGTATAAGTATCATTAAGATTATCAATCGCAAAGATAAAAGTTTCACTATTACAGCGAACGCCTTTTAAGTGTAAAATTACCAATTATTATTCAAAAGCATATCAAGCGACAGATAAACAAGAATAATTTGTACACCTTTCCAGTATTATGTATGATTTTCCAGTATTAAAGTTGTGATTTGCTACGGCTTGTCATAAACCTTTTGGTTTACCATAGGTCTTGTACAGGCGTTTCAGTTCCTTTCCGGTGACAGGTATCACTGTGCCGTGACGGGGATGGAAATCCATGCTGACAGCATGGTCTACTACTTTAAAGTTTTCCAGGTCGGTACTTTCCGTAAACTGATACTTGCCTTTCATATATACATCGTACATCAGGATATATTTGTCCGAGCCTGTCAGCGGGAAGATGCCGGCACCTTCCACGGCTTCTTTTGTCTGCTGCTTATATTCATCCGATTCGGTCCATTGTCCGGAAGTTAAAGAGGCAGTGGTCGCTTTTTTGATTCCGTTGCCATCTCCTTCCGTTTTGTAAAACAGGTGATAAAGCCCGTCTTTATAGATGATGTCGCCGTCGATACATGATTTTCCGTTCTTCGGCAGAAACAAGGGTTTCGGTTCGCCTTCGAGGTCGGTAAAGTCCTTATTGGCGTATGCATAATAAATAATATCTGCGCCATTGCCATGTTTCATTGACCAATATACCATATATTTTCCGGCTTCCTTGTCATAGACGGTTTGGGGAGCCCATACACGTTTCAGGTTTTCCTGATTGGGATATTTCTTCTGAATATTCACGATGTTGGAAGTCCAGTGCACCAGGTCTTTCGATTTTAATAATACCATGGCACGGTTGGATTCCCATCCGTTCACGGATACCATGTCGGTAACCACCATATAGAATGTCTTGCCATCCTCGCAACGCAGAATATGAGGGTCGCGCACTCCGCCCGTAGAACTTATCACACGGGAATCAAGTATCGGCTGGTTTCCATTCAGAGCTTTATAATTATATCCGTCAAGGCTGACGCCCATCCGGACAGCTTCTTCGCTCATCTTATTTCCGGTGAAGTAAACAAACAGGTAGGCGGATTGCTGGCAATAGCCGGTTAGCACTCCTATAAAAAGGAGTGCCAAGAGGGTGGTATATTTCTTCATATTCATGTAATATTCAATGCTTGGTCTATAATGATTAATATTTGAAGTCCGCAGGTTTCACATACACACGGTATTCTTTAATCATGCCCGGATAATTCTTTTCAGCACGAGGCAGATAGCGGAATCCGGTTACTGTTTCTACTTTATTCAAGTCAATCACCAAGTGGTGAGGATAAGCGACATTGTCCACTGTCATCCAAAAAGTGGATTCCTGCAAGTCGAATATCTTATCGGCGGTACGGTTGCCGCTGCGGGTTTCTTCGCTGTCGGCGTAACGAATCTTCCAGTGTTCGCGGGATACCGGTTTGCCGTCCGCACCTAATACGTCAAATTCTGCAATGGCGGCAATGTTATCGTTTGCTTGCGGAGACAATGCTTCGAGACAGAAGAAACGTCCTTTCACCGGAGCGGTGAAGCGTACTTCCTGCCAGCCGTTACCCGGAGTAAAGGCGCCTTCGTATACGGCTTTCTCAGTTGATAGATTCAGTTTTTCGCCTTCTTTGCGATGTGTTTCCGGTGCTTTCTCACGAAGTACATCGAGGATAGGTTTCTTTAGGCCTTTGATAGTGGCTTTTGCCGGGCCTTTCAAGTCCAGGACAAGGATTTCATTCTCTCCTTCTCTCAGCCAACAACCTGGCATGAAGAGGGTTTGCTGCGGGCCGATTTCCCAAAAACGTCCCATGGCATGACCGTTCACCCAAACCATGCCTTTGCCCCATGTGCTCATGTCGAGGAAGGTATCTCCTACTTTATCGAGTTTAAAGCTGCTCTTGTAGTAGGCAGGCATGGTCGACAGGATTTTGGTGTCGCTATACTTTTTGTTTTTGATGAAAGAGTAGTCTACCGGGAAGTTATATACTGTCCAGTTCTTCAGGTCTTTCGTCTGATTGCCGGAGATTAGTTCCACCTTTTCGGTGATACCTTTCCGGTCGTGGATGGATTTGTCGAAGTTGACACGTCCCATCGCTTCAACAAGAATATCCAGTTGCGTACCTTTTTTTAGTGCGGGAAGCGTGGTTGTAAATTCACCTTTGCGACGGTCTAAACGAGCCAGGAGCTTGCCGTCGGCATATATCTGTGCCCAGTCGTGCACTTCTGTAATCTTCAAGGTTGTGCCTGTTGTAGTGGCTTCGGGCAATGTCGTGCGATACAAGATTGTTCCCCACCCCTGGTTGAACTGTTCCATCGGTTGAATATCCACCGAGTGTTTCGCTTCCGGCAGGTTAGAGAAAAGCGGAGCTATTTTAGTGAAGTGAAATTCGGGAATCTCTATTACAGGCAATGCAGCGGGAGCTTCCGGCAAGGTTTCACCAGTCGGGAGATAGTTTTTCAACAAGTCACGCAATAGGAAGTATTTCTCTGTTGTCCAACCGGGTTCGCTGATGGGCGCATCATAATCATAGGAGCTGCACATGGCAGAATAGGCGGGATTGTTTGCACCACCCCAATGCCCGAAAGTAGTTCCGCCATGAGTCATGTAGAGACTGAAAGATATATTGCGGTCGAGCATATCCTTAATGCCCTGTACCATATCTTTGGCAGGACGCGTCTCATGCTTACGCCCCCAATGGTCGAACCAACCACTCCAAAATTCACTACACATCAGAGGAGTTTCGGGACGAAGTTCCCTAAGCTTTTTGAATTGCTGGTCGATATTGGCACCTGTTCCGAAGTTCACTGTCCATATAAGGTCGTCAAGGGCATTGTTAGTGAAGTTGCTGCTCCAGTCACATTGGAACAAAGGCACATCGGTGAAACCGGATTCGCGGACTAAATCACGTACGGCAGATACATAAGGCTTGTCTGTCCCGTAAGAACCATATTCATTTTCCACCTGAACCATGATGATATTACCGCCTTTATTTACTTGCAACGGAGCCAGTTGCTTGCCGACTTCTTTCATAAAGATACCTACACGTTCCATATAATAAGGGTCGAGCGTACGCAGTGCCACGTCTTTTTTCTTCAACAACCACCAGGGAAGCCCTCCCATCTCCCATTCCGCACATACATACGGGCCGGGACGGACAATGACATACATGCCATGTTTCTGTGCGGTACGGCAGAAAGCGGCTATATCATTCTGACCGGAGAAGTCGAATTTGCCTTCTTCCTGTTCATGGATATTCCAAAAGATATAAATACAAATCGTATTCATCCCCAACGCTTTGCACATTTCGATACGATGGTCCCAATATGCTTGCGGGATACGGGTATAATGCAGCTCGGCTGCTTTCACCACAAATGGTTTGCCGTCAAGCAAGAATGTATTCTTACCAGTCTCGAACTTGCGGGCAGTAGTCTGTGCCTGTGCACCACTAAAAATAACAACTGTAAAAAGTACCAGTAAAGCAATCAATCTGTTTTTCATGGTTTATTCAAAATAGAATTTTAATAGTATACGGCAAAGGTAGGCGATTCACCTAAATGAGAGGGCATAATTATCATTCAAAAAGGGTTGGAAATAAAGCAAAATAGCCCCTAATGGGGCTATTTTGCTTTATTTCTATGTATTTCCGGAATTATTGTTTTGCTAACCAGAGACTAAAAAACTTATCATACACCTCATAATAATCGCGTTCTTTTGTGATAAAATCTTTATCCAAAAGCCCATTCACAGCAGACTTGACAGAACTGGGGGATGCCAGTCCATAACGTTTACAAAACGCACCCGAATTGACAGCTCTAGCTTTTCCTTCTTTATTAATAGCAATAAAAACTTCTTTTTGTTTTTCGGGTAATTGATATAAAAGTTCAGCATAGGTATCCGCTGTGAAGTTTACAATATAATCAACGGCAGTCTGTATCATATCCATTCCGCAGAATCCCTTCTCCGGAGTCTTGAGAAAAAGTACATTCATCACTTTCTGCAAATAAAAGATTCCACCTTCAAAGCGGTCGTACAACGCATCAACCACTTCCGGACATAGAGTCTTATGATTCTCATGAAAATGCCCGACTGCAAATTCCCGGTATTTATCTTTCGGGATAGGGGGAAGATTCATAATAGTCACACTCTGATAGAACGGACGGGAAGGAGAAGTAAAGATACTTCCCATTAAATGCCGTTGCGAGCCGGCAAAAATAAAGTGAGCATTGCTACAATACTGCACATATGTACGTAATGTTGCCTCAACGGTATCTTCGTCATATTTTCCTATCTGTTGAAATTCATCAATCGCCACCAGGCATGGCTTGTCCGCTTTCTGCAAATAGTTAAATATTTCATCCAGAGAAACTGCCGGATTAGTGATATCTCCCAAACTAATAGACCAGGAAGGCATCCCCGATATATCATAAGAAATACCGGCTTTCAAAGAGGATATGGCATTAACAAATAATTCCCAAGATTGTCTACCACGGGGTTTCAACTCTTCCAAAATAGCTTTTCCCAGCTTATTTACCAAATCACGCAATGAACGGGTCGCATAAATGTCCACAATAAACGTATAAAAACGCTTGTTTATTTCCGGACAGGAAAAACAATGCCTGATTAAATCCGTCTTTCCATATCGTCGCGGAGAAATCAAAGCTATATTATTTCCGTTAAGCAGCATTGTTATCACGTCCTCTGTCTCTTTTTCCCTATCACAGAAGTACTTTGCAGAAACATAGCCATTAGTTACAAAAGGATTGTTCATACCTATATTACATTGGTTTCTGCTCCAAAGATAATGATTTTATAGTAATGGTCAAAAGATGATGGTCGTTTTATGACCATCATCTTTTGACCATTGCATTATTACTATAACTAGAATCAGTTTTCTTTTGTCAGCAGGCTTTCCAGTTCTTCCGCATTCAAGCGAAGATAAAACTGTCCGTGATAAGCTACGGAGATAGCACCCGTTTCCTCGGAGACAATGATAGCATGGGCATCCGATTGCTGTGAGATTCCCATAGCTGCGCGGTGACGCAATCCTAATTCTTTGGGGATATTCAAGTCATGGGATACAGGAAGGATACATCCTGCCGCTTTGATACGTTTCTTACTGATTACCATCGCGCCGTCATGCAGAGGGCTGTTCTTGAAAAAGATATTTTCAATCAAACGTTGGTTGATTGCCGCATCAATCACTTCACCCGTACGGACGATTTCATCCAAGGGAACGTTGTGTTCAATGACAATCAACGCGCCAACTTTTTGTTTGCCCATACTCAAACAAGCCATCACTACCGGCATGATGTCATCATGCTTCAAGACTTCTTTCTTTGAGCCGTTGAAAAGACGTGCCAGTGCGCTGACGTGGCGGTGAGAACCTAAGGTCAGTAAGAAGCGGCGTATCTCATCCTGAAAGAGAACAATCAAGGCTATCACACCCACATTCATCAATGTGTCGAAGATAGAGCCCAGCAGTTTCATTTCCAGTACTTGCGTCACAACCAGCCAAATCAGGATAAAAACAAGGATGCCGGTGAAAACCTTGATGGAGCCGGACGCTTTCATCAGTTTGTAGGTATAGTACAACAGCAAAGCTACCAGCAGAATATCAATAAAATCTTTTATGCCAAATTCAAAAAACATGCTATCTTCTTTTATTTGCTATATGAACTCTCTTTTTTTATCTTTTCCGTGATTCGGACGGCTTCCACGGCTTCGCGTACATCATGTACGCGGAGAATATGCGCGCCTTTCATTAACGCGACAGTATCCAATATAGTTGTCCCATTCAGCGAATCCTGCGGGGTTCCGCCCAACAATTTATAAATCATGGATTTCCGGGATACTCCAACCAAGACCGGAAGTTGGAAAATACTGAATTCCTCCAAATGTGCCATCAGCTCATAGTTATGTTCCAATGTCTTGCCGAATCCGAATCCGGGATCAAGAATAATATCCTTTGCACCCAAATCTCGGAGTTGCTGTACCTTACGGGCAAAATACAGAAACACTTCTTTTATCAGATTGTCATAATGAGGGGATTTTTGCATATTTTGCGGAGTCCCCTGCATATGCATCATGATATAAGGTACCCCCAACCCGGCTACAGTACGAAACATCCGGTCATCCATCTCACCGGCAGCTATGTCATTGATGATAGCGACTCCATACTCCTTCACACATTGCTCCGCCACATCGGCACGAAAGGTATCTACGGAAATAATAGCGTCCGGGTGGTTACGGTTGAGGATTTCCAGTCCGGTACGAAGCCGGCGCATTTCTTCCTCGGCAGAAATATGTTCGGCATTGGGACGTGAAGAATAAGCCCCTATATCAATAATCGAAGCACCTTCGTCAATGATCTGCCGCGCACGGGTTGCAATATCCTCTTCGGTCTGCATCCGGCTGCCGGAATAAAAAGAATCGGGGGTTACATTCAAGATACCCATCACCTGCGGAACAGCGAGGTCAAGCAACCGCCCTTTCACGTTTATATAAATAGGAGATACAGGTTTCATCATTGATACTATTCCTTTTAGATTGCCTACAAATGTAGATAAAAAAAGCAAGTATTGCACTAAAAACAATAAATAAACGTATATCGGCAGACTATAGAATTTACCTTTGCCATATGTCTAAGCAAAAAACTGTCCGAACCCCTGTCAAATCCGAAAGAATAGCCTATCTTTGCAGCGTTTTAAATTAAAGTTCAGGTTATGAAACTTGCTGCTCTTTATCAAATTTTCCAGGAGTGCCAATCAGTCACTACCGATAGCCGCAACTGTCCGGACGGTTCTTTGTTTATCGCCTTGAAAGGCGAGTCGTTCAACGGTAACGCATTTGCCGAAAAAGCATTAAATTCCGGCTGTGCGTACGCCATCATCGATGAAGCTGAATATGCCGTAGAAGGCGACCGGCGATATATACTTGTAGACGACTGTCTGCAAACCATGCAACAACTCGCCAACTACCACCGCCGCCAGCTCGGAACACGTATTATCGGCATCACCGGTACAAATGGCAAGACAACTACCAAGGAATTAATCTCCTCTGTCCTTTGCAAAGGGCAGAATGTGCTCTATACCTTAGGCAATCTCAATAATCATATCGGTGTACCGACTACCCTGCTCCGGTTGAAACCGGAACATGACCTTGCCGTCATAGAAATGGGAGCCAGCCATCAGGGAGAAATCAAATTTCTTTGCGGGATAGCCGAACCGGATTATGGCATTATCACCAATGTAGGCAAAGCCCATTTGGAAGGATTCGGTTCTTTCGAGGGAGTTATCAAGACGAAAGGAGAACTGTATGACTTTCTCCGCCCCAAAAGTGATTCCACCGTTTTCATCCATCACGACAATCCCTATTTAATGAATATAGCCGGTGGATTGAACCTGATTTCTTACGGAACGGAAGATGACTTATATATTAACGGACGCATTACGGACAACTCGCCTTATCTTACTTTTGAATGGAAAGCGGGTAAGGACGGAGACATTCATCAAGTCCGCACGCAGTTAATCGGAGAATATAATTTCCCGAATGCCCTGGCTGCCATTACTATCGGACGTTTCTTTGGAATAGAGGCACAAAAGATTGATGAAGCCTTAGCGGAATATACACCACAGAACAACCGCTCCCAACTTAAAAAGACAGAAGACAATACGCTGATTATTGACGCATACAATGCGAATCCGACCAGCATGATGGCTGCCTTGCAGAATTTCCGTAATATGACCGTTCCTCACAAGATGCTTTTATTGGGAGACATGAGGGAGCTCGGTACAGAAAGTGCAGCCGAGCATCAGAAGATTGTGGATTATATCAAAGAGAGCGGTTTTGAGAAAGTATGGCTTGTAGGAGAACAGTTCGCTGCCGCACAGCACTCTTTCAAGACTTATGCCAATGTACAGGAAGTCATCAAAGAACTGGGAACAAATAAACCGAAAGGATACACCATTCTCATCAAAGGTTCTAACGGCATCAAACTCAGTTCGACAGTAGAACACTTATAAACAGTAGAGTGCTTATCTGTAAAACACTCATAAAGTGAAAAGGGAACGCGTTAAAAGGAAGCAAATGCTATCTTTTTGACGCGTTCTCTTTTTTACTCATTCTCGGTCGTACCACATAATAGGCTACCAAACTCGCCAGAACCGCTCCCGTAGAATTGGCTGCAAAGTCCAGCCAGTCTCCGCCACGATACGTGGTACAGTATTCTTGCATCAACTCCACACAACCGCTGAAAAGTACAGGACATAGGAATGCCCCCACCCAGGCGTGCCACATCGGGGCATCATCTCTGCGGTGTGCCCGCAAAAACTCCAGCCATAACATCCCCGACATGCCAAAATACATACAAATATGAACTAACTTGTCTATATTGGGAATTTCATTCAAATCCGTCTTAGGCGGTTTAAAGAACGACAGGTAAATCACAGTCAGTATGATAAAAAGCGAAACAGGATATTTCTTAATATAAGATAGCATATCTAAATTAAATTACAGATTCAGTGCAAATATACGTATCATTTTCTATATTTGCACTTTCATACGTATATTTATAACGATTTGTAAGATAAAACAAGATTTATGATAAAAAGTGATAGAGCGAACTTCGGTAGTAAGTTAGGCGTAATACTCGCTTCTGCCGGCTCAGCAGTAGGATTGGGTAACATATGGAGATTCCCTTATGAGACAGGAAATCATGGGGGCGCGGCTTTTATATTGATTTATCTGGGTTGTGTGCTTCTTCTGGGACTTCCTATCATGATTGCCGAATTCCTGATAGGACGCCGTTCGAGAGCAAACACAGCAGGAGCCTATCAAAAACTCGCCCCCGGCACACATTGGCGTTGGGTAGGGCGCATGGGGGTATTGGCAGGCTTCCTGATACTCAGTTATTATTCAGTGGTGGCAGGATGGACGCTTGAATATGTTTTTGAAGCTGCAACAAACGGCTTCGCCGGAAAAACCTCCGGAGAGTTCATTGCTTCTTTCCAGGAATTTTCCAGTAACCCTTGGCGTCCGGTCTTATGGCTGGTAGCATTCCTGCTGATTACTCACTTCATCATCGTAAAAGGAGTAGAAAAGGGAATCGAGAAATCTTCCAAGATTATGATGCCTACCTTGTTTATCATTATCCTGATATTGGTAGTCTGCTCGGTCACTCTGCCGGGAGCCGGTGCAGGTATTGAGTTCCTACTGAAACCGGACTTTAGTAAAGTAGACGGCAATGTATTTCTGAGTGCGATGGGACAAGCCTTCTTTTCTCTTAGCCTAGGGATGGGGTGCCTCTGTACCTACGCTTCTTATTTCAGCAAAGAAACCAATCTGACTAAAACCGCATTCAGCGTAGGCATCATTGATACTTTTGTGGCAATACTGGCAGGTTTTATCATCTTCCCGGCCGCCTTCTCCGTAGGTATCCAGCCCGGTTCCGGCCCGAGTCTTATCTTTATCACACTGCCTAATGTATTTCAACAAGCATTCAGCAGTGTACCTGCACTGGCATATATATTCTCAGTGATGTTCTATACCTTGCTGGCAATGGCAGCATTGACTTCCACCATTTCCCTGCACGAAGTAGTGACGGCTTATTTGCACGAAGAGTTCAAATTCTCCCGCGAAAAGGCGGCAAGGCTGGTCACCGGCGGATGTATATCTCTGGGAATACTCTGCTCCCTGTCATTGGGAGTGACGAAAGGATTCACTATCTTCGGACTGGGCACATTCGACCTCTTCGACTTTGTAACGGCTAAAATCATGCTTCCGCTCGGCGGATTATGCATCTCCCTCTTCACGGGATGGTATCTCGACAAGAAAGTGGTATGGTCGGAGATTACCAATGACGGTTCCTTGAAAGTACCTGTGTACAAACTAATCATCTTTATATTAAAGTATATAGCTCCGGTAGCCATCACACTGATATTTATCAACGAGCTGGGATTCATCAAACTATAATGTGGAAAGACTTTCTTTATTTCACTAAAACCGAACGACAAGGCATTATCGTCCTTGTCGTTCTTATTTTAGGAACATTCGCAATTCCTAAGCTCTTCACGCTTTTCATCCATCCCAAAGAGATGGATGCCGCAGAACAAGAGAAGTTAGAAAAAGAGTATAATGAGTTTATCTCTTCCCTCAAAGAGACAAAGCCATATCGGAAATCTACCGGCAACTCCTTTCGCTCATCTCCAAAAAGAGAGATAAGGCTTGCCGTCTTCGACCCGAACACAGCCGATTCCATGGCTTTTCTGTCTCTTGGATTACCGTCATGGATGGCTAAGAACATCTTGCGCTATCGCAGCAAACAAGGACGGTTCCACCACCCGGAAGACTTCCGGAAGATATACGGACTGACGGAAGAACAATATCAGACGCTACTTCCTTATATTCAGATTGCGAAAAGTTCCGAGACAAGAGAACCAGAAGATACAGTACAGCTATTAACAGCCAAAAGCACACAACGGGATACCATATTCAAATACCAACCCGGCACCGTCATCAGCCTCAACTCTGCCGATACAACCGAGCTAAAAAAGATTCCCGGAATCGGAAGCGTCATTGCCCGGAGAATTGTAAATTACCGCAAGCGTCTGGGAGCTTTCTGCCGGATAGAGCAATTGCAGGAGATTCAGCTAAAAGCAGAGAAGCTCCGTCCCTGGTTTTCCATTGACGCCGGACAGATACATCGTATCAACTTAAATAAAGCAAGCCTGGAACGAATGACGTATCATCCGTATATCAACTTCTATCAAGCGAAAGTTATTGTAGAGTACCGGAAAAAGAAAGGAAACATAAAAAGCCTGAAACAGTTGTCGCTCTATGAGGAATTCACTCCGGCTGATTTTGAGAGGCTCGAGCCTTACGTCTGTTATGATTTATAAAAAAAGATGCATTCCTATCACACCAGACAAGAATGCATCACACACAAACAAAACAAACACTCTACTATCATCTTCACAGACTTCCGTAGAGAAGCGACTATAAATATATAGCTAAAAGATAGAACCCCAACAAGGTTCTAGCCTTTTGGTATGCATTTTTAGAAATAAGGTTTCTTAATTAATCTTTTTTAATCATACCATCCACCATATGTACTGTCCGGTCGGTGATTTTGGCAAGTCCTTCATCATGGGTGACAATAACAAATGTCTGCCCCAATCTATCCCTCAAATCAAAGAACAGTTGATGTAAATCTTCTTTATTTTGAGTATCCAGACTTCCGGATGGTTCGTCGGCCAAGATTACAGCCGGGTCATTGATTAACGCACGCGCTACAGCTACCCGTTGTTTCTCCCCGCCCGACAGTTCATTCGGTTTGTGAGAAGCACGGTCAGCGAGTCCCATAAACTCCAGTATCTTCACCGCACGATCGTTTGCCTCTTTTGAAGATACCCCCGCTATAAAAGCAGGAATCATCACATTCTCCAATGCGGTAAACTCCGGCAAGAGCTGATGGAACTGGAACACGAAACCGATATTCTTATTACGGAAAGCAGACAGCTCCTTCTCCTTCATCCGGCTGACCACAGTTCCGTCAATTTCGACCGTGCCTGCATCCGGCTCATCCAGGGTACCCATAATCTGCAACAGAGTAGTCTTACCCGCCCCGCTCGGCCCCACAATACTGACAATCTCACTCTTGTTGATTTCCAAATCAATCCCTTTCAGCACTTGCAACGAACCGAAACTCTTCGTTATTCCTTCCAGTTTTATCATAATAGCCTTTTATAATCGTTTAATAACATATTCCGCGAGGTAGCATCCGAACACTGCCGGCATATAACTGACCGTTCCACAGGTTGATTTCTTGTTCTGCTCATCATCGGTCAGCAACACAGCCTTCGGATCCGCCTGTTCGGTACTGAATACCACCGGGAGTTTCCGCTTCATTCCCATCTTCTGAAGACGCTTCCGCACCGCTTTGCTTAATCCGCAGTGATAGGTATCCCAAAGGTCGGCAAAGCGGACTTGCGTTATATCACTCTTCGCCCCTGCCCCCATACTGGAAACAATCCGGATACGCCGCTTCATAGCTTCACTAATCAGATAACATTTCGGGCTGATAGTATCAATAGCATCTACTATAAAGTCATACTTTCCGGCATCCAGCAGTTCCGGTATATTTTCATCTTTCAGATAGACAGGAAGAACCCTCAGCTCAATATCCGGATTTATATCTTTATACCGGGCAGCCAGCACTTCTGCTTTTGTCTTTCCTAATGTAGAATGCATGGCAGGCAATTGCCTGTTCATATTGGTAGGCTGCACTGTATCGGCATCTACAATCGTCATCCGCCCTACTCCCGCACGACAAATCATCTCGGCGGCATAAGCCCCTACTCCGCCCAAACCTACGACTAACACATGGGAATTACGGATGCGATTCATCTTTTCCTTTCCCAAAAGAAGTTCCGTCCGTTGTTGCCAGTTATTTTCTTCCATCAGTTTTTCTTTAGCCATTTATAGAACCATTTACCGACCTTTTCATAATGTTGCGACTCATTATGTCCGCGAGGATCAGAGAAAGAAACAATCTCCTGCGGCTCGCCGAACTGGTCGGGATACAAAATAATCAAACTATTATTAGAGAAATACTTTCCGAGTTGCGCGGGCAGACGCTCGAAGGAAGTATCATAAGAGATAGACCCCCGACGGGCGGAAATAACCACCAGCAGATGGTCATAATTCACTTGTCCTGTTAATAAGAGAAGGTCTTCCCATTCGTCCAACGTAGTAAATTCGGTCGGCGTTCCTGCATATTTCTTCTTCACAAGTTGACGCAGCCTCATCAATGTCCGTTCATTTGCAAAGAAATGAACGCGGCATCCCAAGATACTTCCCATCCGGCAGAAGTGTTCCACCCATTTCACAAACCCCGTTTCATACTCGGCTTTTGGCGGAACGGCAATGTTGATTCGCCGCAAGGTATTCACCGGCATCAGGAATTTGGCAATCATCACTTCGCGATGCGTACCCTTCAGCAAACTTTCCGCCAAGTGCCCGAAGAACGAATCCACAATATTGGCTTTCCGGTGCAGACCGATGACGACGTCCGTAGCTTCATACTCCTTTATCGTGTGGATAATCCCCGAAGCGATGTTCAAATCATAACGGCTCACCATAGTGACAGGCACATCGGCAGCGGCGGCAATCATCGCAGCCTTTTCCAGATTACGTTTTCCCTGCAATTCTTTCTTTTCCGAACTATTATTATCATTGATAACGTTCAACGCAATCAACGCATTTTTCTGTTTAGCATCCTTTATCACCAATGCCAGGTTAACAAGGTCTTCAATCGTATCCGGATTGGCGACGGGAATCAGTATCTGTTCATTGCTTTTCTTTGTTCCCTCTTCTTCCGACTGCGTAGCTTCATCCAACGCAAAGCGACGGGCGGCACGTTCGGTCACTAAAGAACTGATAACACAGGTAAAAAGAATCATCACGACCGTACCGTTCAGCACATCGTCATTCAACAACCGCTCGCCATTCTCCATGATAATTTCGTGCCCGATTAATACCGCCGCCAACGTAGCCGCTGCCTGCGCATTACTCAGACCGAATATCATGCTCCGTTCATTCGAATGCATTCCGTAAATCTTCTGCGTAATCCATGCAGCCAGCCATTTACTGAAGGTAGCCACCACCGTCATGACAACCGCCACTTTCAATGCCTCCCCACCGGTAAACAGGCTTCTTACGTCAATAATCATCCCGACGCCAATCAGAAAATAAGGAATAAACAGCGCATTCCCTACAAACTCCAGACGGTTCATCAGAGGAGATACATGGGGAATCAGACGGTTCAAGACCAATCCGGCAAGGAAAGCCCCCAAGATACCTTCCATTCCCACAAACTCCATCAATCCGCCACCAAGGAAGACCATGGCCAGCACGAATACGAACTGCATCACGCTGTCATCGTACTTCCGGAAAAACCAACGGCCGATACGGGGGAAGAAGAAAACAATCAGGAATCCGAGGAAAGCGACTTTTGCCACAAGAAATCCCCAAAACCAACCGTCGACAGTCCCTTTGAACATACCGCCTACCACAGCGAGAATTATCAAAGCCAGAGTTACGGTGACAGCCGTGCCACCGATAGTTATATTGACACTGCGCAGACGCGACAATCCATAACGGCTGATGATAGGATAAGCAATCAACGTATGGGAAGCGTACATACTGGCCAGCAGCACGGCCGTGAGAAAACCATATCCCAGCATACTCATACTGCTCCATATCCCCAGTCCCATCGGAATAAGAAAGGTAAGCCAGCCGAACACAATACTTTTCGCCCGGTTCTTCTTGAAGTCTTCCATATCCATCTCGAGCCCGGCAAGAAACATAATATAGTATAACCCCACTTTGCCGAAGAGTTCGAAACTGCTGTCGCGGTCGAGTACATGAAAGCCATGTTCGCCAATCACCACTCCTGCCAAAATCATACCTATAATATGAGGGATATGAAGACGCCCCAGAATCATCGGAGCAAACAGGATAATAATCAATACCAGAAAGAATACCCAGGTCGGGTCGGTTATCGGTAAGGTCAAATTAAAATCAAACAGGTTCATGGGCTGTAGCTTTAGGAATTCAATGCAAAGGAACAAAAAAGTTCGCATACCACCAATAAGTTACAGGGTTTGAGACGTGAGTTTTAGGTTATTTCAATACAGGTTTTACCAGTTTACCGCCAAAAACTCATCGTCTTATAACTTTTTTCTCACCCGAAATACTGATTATATGGCAAAATGTTATAATTTTGCAGCCAAATCTCTTCTATTCGACAGCGGATAGAGAGATATTCAATATTCACAATTTAACAAAAGAAAAAGATGAAAGTAGCTATTGTTGGCGTAAGCGGAGCCGTGGGACAGGAATTCCTGCGCGTGCTCGATGAGAGAAACTTCCCGTTGGACGAGTTAGTTTTGTTCGGTTCTAAACGTAGTGCCGGAACAACTTACACTTTCCGCGGTAAACAGATCGAGGTGAAACTCTTACAACACAACGATGACTTTAAAGGGGTAGACATTGCTTTCACTTCTGCCGGAGCAGGAACATCCAAGGAGTTCGAAAAAACAATCACCAAGTATGGCGCTGTGATGATCGACAACTCCAGCGCATTCCGTATGGATGCCGATGTGCCTCTGGTGGTGCCTGAAGTAAATGCCGAAGACGCATTGGAGCGTCCTCGCGGTGTCATTGCCAACCCGAACTGTACAACTATCCAGATGGTAGTTGCACTGAAAGCCATCGAACAGCTTTCTCATATAAAAACCGTGCACGTGTCTACCTATCAGGCAGCAAGCGGTGCGGGTGCCGCTGCCATGGACGAATTGTACGAACAATATCGTCAGGTATTGGCAAACGAGCCTGTGACTGTGGAAAAGTTCGCGTATCAGTTGGCTTTCAACCTGATTCCGCAGATTGACGTATTCACAGAAAACGGTTACACGAAGGAAGAAATGAAGATGTTTAACGAAACACGTAAGATCATGCATTCCGACATCAAGGTTAGTGCTACTTGCGTGCGTGTTCCCGCATTGCGTGCCCACTCCGAAAGCATTTGGGTAGAAACAGAACGTCCGATTTCCGTGGAAGAAGCCCGCGAAGCGTTCGCCAAGGGAGAAGGCCTGGTTCTTCAGGACAATCCTGCAGAGAAAGAATATCCGATGCCGTTGTTCCTGGCTGGTAAAGACCCGGTTTACGTAGGACGTATCCGCAAAGACCTGACAAACGAAAACGGGCTGACTTTCTGGATTGTAGGTGACCAGATTAAGAAGGGTGCCGCACTGAACGCTGTTCAGATTGCCGAGTATCTGATTAAAGTAAAAAATGTCTAAGGTATCAGTCCGGAGATAAAATCCGGACATCGACAAAGATAAGCCAAACCAATGAACCGGCTTGCAACGCGATACTGTTCGCAATGCAAGCCGGTTTCTTATTTTATATACCATATGCCTTCCTCATAAAACCGAAAAGGTTCTTTTGTCGCAAACCCTCACTTATTATAGGTATTTCATTTCTTTAAAATAACTAATTATAGCGATTGCCCCGCAGCCGTTATTTAACGAATTTTGCGCAAAACTTATCTATGAAGTATTGTCTTTTTAATATTGCATTGTGGGGGCTATTATTTTGCAATCTATTTGAGGTTGCCGCCAATTCAAACATCTATACAATCTCCGGTCGCGTGACCGAAGCAAAAACGAATTCCCCCTTGCCTGGTGCATCTATCGTTATCAAAGGCACCTACTTATGGGCTGTATCCAATCAGAAAGGAGAATTTACGATACCGGGAGTACAAAGCGGGAAATACAATATAGAAGTATCTTTCCTGGGTTATGTGCCGACAACTCTTCCTGTAGACGTACGTAAAGACATCAAGAATCTGACTATCCAACTCAAAGAAAATACCCTCGCACTGGAAGGAGTGGTTGTCACCGCACAAGCTCCGAAAAACGAGTTGAACACTACGCTGACTATCGGTAGCAATGCCTTGGAGCATCTCCAAGTATCCAATGTCAGTGATATTTCCGCATTGCTTCCTGGGGGAAAGACGAAAGTACCCGACCTTACCGCCAACAACATTTTCTCATTACGCGCTGGCGGTTCGACAGCCGGTAACGCTGCTTTCGGGACAGCCATAGAAGTAGATGGCGTACGTATCGGCAACAATGGTTCATTCGGCGACATGAACGGTGCGGATACCCGGAGCATTGCCGTAGCAGATATTGAATCGGTGGAAGTAATCACGGGCGTACCGTCCGCCGAATATGGCGACTTAAACAGCGGTATGGTTAAAATCAACACCAGAAAAGGAAAGACGCCCTGGAACATATTGCTATCCATCAATCCCCGCACGGAACAGGTTTCCTTCTCAAAGGGACTTGATTTAGGGAATGACAAAGGAGTTATCAACATAAACGGAGAATGGACAAAGGCTACCCAAAAGCTGATTTCTCCTTATACCTCTTATACAAGAAGAAGTTTCTCTGCCGGATACAGCAATACTTTCCACAAAGTATTCCGGTTCGACATCGGCGTCACGGGCAATATCGGCGGGATGAATACAAAGGATGACCCAGACGCATATTCAGGCGAATATACAAAAGTGAGGGATAATGTATTCCGTGCCAATACTTCACTAGCGTGGTTGCTCAATAAACCGTGGATAACCAACCTCAAATTTGACGCATCGGTGTATTATAATGATAATAACTCGCACGCGCACACTTTCTATTCTTCCGCATCCGAGCAACCGGCGGTGCACGCCACTCAAGAAGGGTATTTCCTAGCAAGCAAACTGCCGTACACTTATTTTGCCGACCAGGTGGTCGATTCCAAAGAACTGGATTACGCAGCATCCTTGAAGTATGAATGGAACCGTCGGTTCGGTACTGCAAATAGTAATCTGAAAGCAGGTGTTCAGTGGAAAGCAACGGGAAATGTGGGTGAAGGAGAATATTATAAAGACCCCGCATTGGCTCCGAACGGTTACCGCCCACGCCCTTATAGCGCATACCCGTATATGCATAACGTTTCGTTTTATGCAGAGGAAAGCCTGTCACTACCTGTCGGGAATACAATGCTCAGGTTGATGGCGGGCGTACGCTGGGAAAATCTATTTATCAGCGGGACGGAATATAACAGTCTAAACAGCCTTTCGCCACGCTTCAATGCCCGGTGGCAGTTGAACGAATATATCGCTATCCGCGGCGGATGGGGAATTTCGGAGAAATTACCTTCTTTTTATATGCTGTATCCCAAGCAGGAATACCGGGACATACAGACTTTCGGATTCTCTTATAATAACAATGAGTCATCTTATGTGTATTATAGCCAGCCCTACACCTTGCTGCACAACGAGAATCTCCGCTGGCAGAAGAACCAAAACTCGGAGATAGGTATCGACCTCAATGTCGCCCGTACCCGAATTTCACTAGTCGGATACTTCAACCGCACGAAACTGCCGTATAAATACACAAGTGCTTATACCCCGTTCGCATATGATATACTCCAATTACCCGATGGATTCACGATGCCCGCTAACCCGCAAATCAATGTGGACAGCCAGACGGGAATGGTTTATATACGTGAAAACGAATCGGACTACTGGACTCCGATGGACGTAAAGGTGACCGACCAGACCTTTGTCAAATCAACCTCTCCCGACAATGGCATGGACGTAATCCGCCGGGGAGCGGAACTGATTGTCGACTTCCCGGAGATAACCCCTATCCGTACACAGTTCCGGATAGATGCCGCCTATACTTACACGAAATATATAGATAACTCGTTATCCTATTATTATCAGAACGGATGGTCGCACACTGACACCAGCCTGCCCAACCGTTCCTACCAATATGTAGGTATCTACGCCAATGGCGACAATTCATCCATAACCGCCAACGGCAAGCGTACCCATTCGCTGGATGCCAATATCACCGCCATCACCCGTATCCCGAAAGCCCGGCTGATTATATCCTGCCGGCTGGAAGCCTCACTTGTGAAGCGTTCGCAGAACATCTCCGAATACAAGGGCAAGGAATACGCCTTCAAAGTCAGCGAAAGCAGTAATGTCCGAACCGGAGGAAGCATCTACGACGGAGATTCCTACACAGCCATCTGGCCGGTAGCCTATCTCGACCTGAATAACGAAATGCATCCTTTCACTTCCACCGAAGCCGAAAACCCGGAGTTCTCTTATCTGATACGTAAATCGGGCAATGCCTATACGTTCGCAGCCGACGGTTACGACCCGTATTTCTCTGCCAACATCAACATAACCAAAGAGATTGGCGACCACATATCCCTGTCTCTCAACGCTATCAACTTTACCAACTCACGTCCTTATGTGAAATCCCGTGCAACCGGTGTAAGCGCGCTCTTCACCCCCGATTTCTATTATGGGCTCACTTGCCGCATTAAATTTTAAACTTATGAAGCAATCCATCTACATAGTATTACTGACAGCCGCCATCGGCATCGCAGCAGGATGCACGGACATCGACAAAGAGAATCCATACGGTGACCAGTTGCACACCCTGCAAGTCACTGCCGTCTATCCGGAAGGTTATACAGAATATCTCCGGGAAGGAATAACCGTGAAGATTGAAGACGTAGACCGCGGCAACTCTTACAAGGCAAAAACCGACAAGGACGGAACGGTGCAATTTTCACTGACACAAGGAATCTACCGTGTGCAAATCAGTGACAAGAGCGACCTGAACATCTTCAACGGACTCGCCGACAATGTAAAACTGACGGACGGAGATATGGCTTTTAATCTGCCATTGCTCCACTCCAGAGCGGGAGCTATCATCATCAAGGAAATCTACTGCGGCGGTTGTACCAAGCTGCCATTGGAAGGAAATTACCAGTCCGATAAATATATTATCCTGCACAATAACGATTCGGAAGTACAATACCTCGACAGTTTATGCTTCGGGACGCTCGACCCTTACAATGCACAAGCCACCAACGTATGGGTGAAGCAGGACGCAGCGACTGGAGCAACCATCTTCCCCGACTTCGCTCCCATCGCCCAGTGCGTCTGGCAGTTTGGCGGCACAGGCAAGACGTTCCCGCTGCAACCGGGTGAAGATGCGGTGATTGCCCTCAACGGAGCTATCGACCATGCGGCACAATATCCGCAGTCCGTCAACCTGAACAAACCCGGATACTTTGTCTGCTACAACAACGTCTATTTCCCGAACACGCAATACCACCCGGCTCCGGGCGACCAAATCACGCCGGAACATTACTTGAACGTTGTCGTGAAGACGGGACAGGCCAATGCCTATACCTACTCGCTATCCTCTCCCGCCACAGTTATCTTCAAGGCTGAGGGCATTACGATACAGGATTTCGTTGCCAAAGAAGGCAGCATCATACAAAAACCCGGAAGCACAGTCGACCGGGTGATAGCCGTCCCGCTTGAATGGGTTATCGACGGCACGGAGATATACTACGGCGGTTCCTCGAACAATAAGAAGCGTATCTCTCCTTCCATCGATGCCGGATACGTCACCCAAAGCGCCACTTACAACGGGCGCAGCCTACACCGCCAGGTAGACGAAGAAGCCACGCAGGAAGCAGGTTATGAGATACTGGTAGATACCAACAACTCTTCCACCGATTTTTACGAACGAGAAAAACCATCTTTGCATGAGTGATATGAGAAAAATAGATATAACCTGTCTTTTGCTATTATGCATGGTGTCCGCAACTTCGGCACAGACCTATGACATTATAGAACGGCGTAACTCATGGAATGCCGGAGCCAATGTCACGGGCATCATGATGGACAGCATCACTACCTCTTACGCCGAATTGTACGAAAACAACCGCCACGGTGACTTCCGCAACTCGTACGAAGCAGAAAAGTCGTGGAGTGCCGGAGCGGTAGCAAAGTCCATCACCCACTTGAAAGGCTATTCTCTGACCGGTTCGTTCTCCTTCGACCAAACTTCGGGCAAGAATATGAGCGGCTCGATGTTTATCCATCCGGGCTTTTACCCGGTAGACGTTCTGGAGTTCACCCCCGGACGCAAAGACCTGCAAACCTATGCGTTCATGGGCGGTATAGCAACAGACATCGCCCCCAACTGGCGATTGGGCGGTAAGATAGATTTTTCCGCAGCCAACTACTCCAAACGGAAAGACTTGCGGCATACCAACTACAGGCTCGACCTGACGGTAGCCCCCAGTGTCATGTATCATTCCGGTGAACTGGCAATCGGCTTCTCTTATATCTTCAACAAAAACAGCGAATCTGTCAAAGCGGAAGTTATCGGTACGGCAGAGACGTCCTACAACGCCTTTCTGGATAAAGGACTGATGTATGGAGCCTACGAAGCATGGAACGGCAGCGGAATCCACTTGAGTGAATCGGGTATCAACGGTTTCCCTGCCAAAGAACTCTCTCACGGAGCAGCCTTGCAACTGCAATGGAAAGGCTTCTATGGAGATATTGAATATATGCACTCTTCCGGCTCTGCGGGCGAACGGGAAGCTATCTGGTTCAAATTCCCGACGCACCGGATTACCTCTCATCTGAGTTACCGCTTCAAACAGGGAGACAAAGAACATTTTCTGCGGCTGAACCTGCAATGGTCGCACTTAACCAATAATGAGAATGTAATAAGCAAGGAAACGGTCAACGGAATAACTACTACCTACGTAAACGGTTCCAACCGCATCTTCGAGCAAGATGTTTTTTCTGCCAATCCCGAATATGAACTTATAAGCCCGCGCGGAGAACTTCGCCTGGGAACGGAATTATCGGCATCCAAACGTCTCGTGACTCAGATGTACCCTTACGTCGCTTCGGAAAAGATGCTTTGCAGCCGGACGTATATCTCCGGAGTACTTCACACCGGAAGATTCGACCTGAAAGCCGCCGCATCCTTTTCTACGGGAGACTTCACCGAGAAAAGCAGAACCGTTGAGACAGCTACGGAAGCGGGCAATCCGCCTTATCGTCTGACTGATTATTATAATCTGCAGAATGAATACGCAACCGCCACGCACGCCACTCTCCATCTCGGATTACGTTATCATTTCAACCGGGGAATTTATGCGGAAGTACAGGGAAGCTATACGCACGGTTTCAACCTCAACTATATAGAGGGTGCGAGTCGATGGAACGAAACCATAAAGCTAGGATATACTTTTTAAAAACAATCAATATTCATACGAACTAAATTATTAAACAATGAAAAAGATTTTGACGTTTATGTTTGCAGCAGCGCTTCTGGCATCCTGCCAGCAAGAAGAGAAGGAAGCAACGGCTATTGACACTAGCAGCCGCATAACTATTGCTCCCATAATCACACGTGCTACGGAAGTTAACTTCGAAAATACAGACCAAATCGGAGTAACAGTCACCCAAAGCAATGACTTCGTATATGCATCAAACAAACTGATGACATTCAATGACGGAGTATTTACCGGTGATTTACTTTGGTATCCGGAAGGAAATGACGAATCGCAGATAGTAGCCTATTATCCATATAATGCGGCCGGTACTCCGACTTCATTTACGGTAAAAGCCGACCAGGCTACAGGTTACGGTGCATCCGACCTTATTGTTGCGAGCAAGTCCGGCGTACTTCCTTCTACCAATGCCATCGTCATGAACTTTAAGCACCTACTTACCAAACTGGTCATCAATGTAGAGAATGATACGCAATCAAGCATTTCATCCGTTGTACTGAAAGGTTCTGTACCAACCGCCATTCTCGACCTGGCAGCCCTTTCGGTTACAGCCGACGAGAACGTTGCAACAACAGACATCATCGCACAAGCTGTTACAGCAAACAAGGTCTATCGCGCCATCGTCATTCCGCAGACGGTAGCTTTCACTCTTGAAGTAGCAACTGCTGACGGCAAGACTTTATCACAGAGACTCGCTTCTACGACATTGGTTCAAGGCGGACAATACAGTGTGAATGTCCGTGTGTTACCTGATGATATTATCGTTACACTGAGCGGTGAGATTGATAATTGGACAGATGAGGGCGAAATCGGTGCAGACAATGAAGTTCCTTTCGAAGAACATCTTGACGAGAACTATTTCCTGTATGACGGAGTGAAATACAATACCGTAACCTTTGCAAACGGAACAACATGGATGGCTGAACCGCTTATCTATCTCCCGAAAGGATTTACTCCTTCCACCGACCCGACCGCAGATTCACATATCTGGTATCCGTATGAAATTGTAGACGGCGCAACCGTAGCTACAACCGATATTAGTGCCATAAAAGAATTGGGCTATCTCTATGACCTGCAAGCTGCCCTGGGCGGTAAGGAAATTACTGAGAGTAATTTGAACAGCTTTGAAGGAGCACAAGGAATCTGTCCGAAAGGATGGCACATACCGACACGCCTAGAGTACTTTAACCTGGTAGGAAAATCAACGAATGATGCTGACGGTAAAGTACCGGCTGATGGTGATAAAGCTCTTTTCTATGATGTAACCTATGACGGTGGCAAAATAACATCACTTAATAATGCAGGATTCAATTACCGGTTCTCCGGTGTACGCATGGTAACAAGCCTCACCGGAGCCGGCAGTTATCAAAAGACTGCAATAGCCAGTGAAGACAACATCCAAGCTGCATGGCATGGGAAACCGGCAATGAATTACCATATGACTTCGACTGCCTACAAACCCATTTACAACAGTACTTCCGGATTATTGACCAACATACAGTTCTTCGGATTGATGAGCACAATCAATACAGCCAAGTATCCGGAAGGCAGATTATCACTATCTTATGTCAGCGTCAAAGCCGGCATGCAACTCCGTTGCGTAAGGGATTAATCCGCCAGCCCAAGGGACAGTATTTGTTTCATGCCTTGAAACTCTTTGTTTCTCGGTGTGAAACGAATGGTTTCCCGGTGTGAAACAAAGTGTTTCTCGGTGTGAAACTAAAAGTTTCAAGTAGGGTTGAAACTAATCTCTTATAGGACCGGCTACCGGATGCTATAAGCAGAGCAATAAACTATTTACAAACTATATAAAAAACGAAGCAGTAACAATGAAAACAAAAAAGCTAACTATCGTCGTTGCTTTAGCAGCAATGACTTTTATCGGAACTTCATGTGGTAACAAACAACAGAAAAGCGCATCGGAAGCGACTACGGAGCAAACCGCCTCTTCCGCTCTGGAAATCGACTCTCTCCTGGCAAATGCCGAAAGCCTTGCCGGAAAAGAAGTGAGCATCGAAGGCGTTTGTACGCACACCTGCAAACATGGAGCCAAGAAAATCTTCCTCATGGGCAGTGACGACACGCAGGTAATCCGCGTGGAAGCCGGAACACTGGGCGCATTCGACCCTAAATGCGTGAACTCCATCGTCCGCGTCACCGGCACGCTGAAAGAGCAACGCATCGACGAAGCCTATCTCCAGAACTGGGAAGCGCAACTCAAAGCGCAAGCTGCCGAGAAACACGGTACAGGCGAAGCCGGATGCGACACCGAAAAAAAAGCGCGCGGCGAAACAGCCAACACGCCCGAAGCCCGCATCGCCGACTTCCGTGCCAAGATAGCCGACCGCAAAGCAAAAACAGGAAAAGAGTATTTATCATTCTATTTTATGGAAGCTAATTCGTATGAAGTGGAGTAACAGCGTCCGCAAATGGAGCCGGATTATACACCGCGACTTATCATTTTTCTTTGCCGGAATGGTCTTGATATATGCCATTTCCGGCATTGTGATGAATCATCGCAATACGATTAATCCGAACTTCTCCATCACGCGGAAAGAATATAAGATAACCGAAAACCTACCGGACAAGGCGGGAATGAATAAGGAAAAAGTACTTACCCTGCTGGAACCACTGGGAGAGGCAGCCAACTATACCAAACATTACTTCCCTCAAGCGGACGTAATGAAAGTATTCCTGAAAGGCGGCTCCAACCTCTTGGTGAATGTAAAGACGGGGGAAGCAGTTTACGAATCCGTCACCCGTCGCCCGCTTATCGGGGCGATGTCCCGCCTGCATTACAATCCGGGACAGTGGTGGACGTACTTTGCTGATATTTTCGCTGTCGGGCTTATTATCATCACCCTTTCCGGCGTCATCATGCTGAAAGGGAATAAAGGTATTATCGGCAGAGGGGGAATAGAACTCATTGCAGGAATCTTGATTCCCCTGCTTTTCCTCTTCTTCTTTTGAATAGAATAACAGATAAAATCGAATGGAACAAATTATCGAATGTAACAACCTGACGCATTATTACGGCAAACGGTTGATTTACGAAAACCTCAGTTTCACAGTACCCAAAGGACGTATCCTGGGACTGTTGGGCAAAAACGGTACGGGCAAGACCACCACTATAAATATCCTGAGCGGTTACCTGAAACCGCGCTCGGGAGAATGCCGCATCTTCGGACAAGAGATACAAACCATGCCACCGTCCCTGCGTCGCAACATCGGACTGCTGATTGAGGGTCATGTGCAATACCAGTTCATGACTATCACCGAGATAGAAAAATTCTACGCAGCTTTTTATCCCGGTCAGTGGAAAAAGGAAGCGTATTATGAACTGATGAATAAGCTGAAAGTCGCCCAGGGGCAACGCATCTCGCGCATGTCCTGCGGACAACGCTCGCAAGTAGCCCTCGGACTGATTCTCGCACAGAATCCTGAACTTCTGGTATTGGACGACTTCTCCCTCGGACTCGACCCGGGTTACCGCCGCCTGTTCGTTGATTATCTCCGCGACTATGCCCGCTCTGAAGGTAAAACCGTCTTTCTGACTTCGCATATCATTCAGGATATGGAACGTCTTGTGGACGATTGCATCATCATGGATTACGGAAAGATACTGATTCAGAAGCCGATTTCCGAATTATTGGAGAAGGGACGCCGCTATACATTTACGGTTCCCGAAGGTTATGAATTTCCCGCGTCCGGGGATTTCTACCATCCTTCCGTCCTGCGGAATACGTTGGAGACATTCTCCTTCCTGCCGCCTTCGGCAGCAGAGGAAAAACTGAAATCAATGTCGGTTCCTTATACAGACTTGCATAGTGAACAGGTGAACCTGGAAGACGCTTTCATCGGTCTGACGGGAAAATATTGATTAAATTGAGAATTGAGAATTGAAAAATAAAAGCCGATAGATTATTGACTGATACATAATCGGCTGATAGATTAGAACAGATAACTTATCTCAAAACAATGTACGCTATATTTTATAAAGAATGGATAAAGACGCGGTGGTATTTCCTGCTTGCCGTGCTCGCCACACTCGGTTTTACAGGCTACTGTATGCTCCGCATCAACCGGGTGGTAGAAATGAAAGGGGCTGCGCATGTATGGGAAGTCATGCTGCAACGGGATGTTATATTCATTGATATGTTGCAATATATCCCTCTGATTGCCGGGATACTGATGGCTATCGTGCAGTTCGTCCCCGAGATGCAACGCAAATGCCTGAAACTGACGCTTCACTTGCCTTACCCGGAACTGAAGATGACAGGCAATATGCTATTCTCCGGCTTGGTGCTGCTCCTTGCCTGCTTTGCTTCCAACTTCCTGCTGATGGAGATATACTTGAACGGAGTGCTTGCCCACGAGTTGAAAAACCACATACTGCTCACTGCCTTGACGTGGTATCTGGCGGGAATCTCCGGTTATCTGCTTGTCGCATGGATTTGTCTCGAACCGGCATGGAAACGCCGTATCCTGAATCTCGTCATCGCCGTGCTTTTACTGCGAATCTTCTTTTTGTCGCCCACACCGGAAGCCTACAACAAGTTCCTGCCTTATCTGCTGGTCTATACGCTACTGACGGCTTCTTTCTCGTGGCTTTCCATCGTACGGTTCAAAGCGGGCAAACAGGACTAAAAGAAATGAAGAATGAAAAATTAATAATGAAGAATTAAAGATGAGACGTTTCAGTACCATATTATTATATGTCACCATTGCTTTTCTGCTTCTATGGCAGTTGCCCTGGTGCTACAATTTCTTTGTCGTAAAGCCGGAGAAGTCCCCTTTTACGTTATATAGTTTCGTGATTGGCGACTTCGTCCTGATGGGACAAGAGGACGGAAAAGGAACCGTGCGCCGCGACCTTGCAGGCAATGTCTACTCGGAAGCTGCTTTCGACAGCATCCTGCCGATGTTCTACTTCCGTCAGTTAATGTCCGACGAGCGTTTCCCGGATACAATTAAAGGGATAGCAGTTACCCCCAAGCTGGTGCAGACGGAGAACTTCAATTTCCGCAGTGTCCCTTCGGATATCAATGCACCTTCCATCGGGCTTTATCCCTTGCTGGAATCCATGTCCGGTCGTGTAGACCTGAAGATGCCGGATGATGTGTTCCGCATTACTTCCAAAGGGATTGATTTTATCGACATGGCTACCAACAGTGTGAAAGCAGACAAGAGCCTTCAGTTCACGGAAGCTATGACGAAAAAAGGTTTCCGTTTCCCCGCTACGGAGATAGCAGGGAATCCGACAGTGAAAAAAGAGTATGACGAAGGGTATCTTCTGCTGGATGCCGACCGCCGTCTGTTCCATCTGAAACAGGTGAAAGGTCGTCCGTATGTCCGTGCCATAACGTTGCCCGAAGGACTGGCATTGAAACACTTGTACCTGACGGAATTCAGAAATAAAAAGACGCTCGCTTTTATGACAGACGTCAACAATGCGTTTTATGTCCTTAACAACCGCACTTATGAGGTAATGAAAACAGGTATCCCAATGTTCAATCCTGAAACGGACGCACTGACGATTATAGGCAATATGTTCGACTGGACTGTCCGGGTGACTACTCCGGCTTCCGAGAATTACTACGCATTGAACGCCAATGATTATTCACTGATTAAAGCATTGGAAAACAAGTCGAATGTTCATCCTATGCCGGGTGTTACTTTCACTTCCTACACGGATAAATATGTAATGCCACGCTTCGAATAATATTTCAAAACCGAATATAGGAAAGGAAGTGTGTCAAAGGTCGGTCAGTAATTGTATCTTTGGCACACTCTTTTTTGTTCTTTACTCAAAACAAAAAGGAATACTTTTCATTTTTCCAACAGGAAGATATACCTTTGCAGCCACAGAAAATAGTTTAAGCCGCAATTGCCTCTGCGTTATACACAAACAAATACGGTTGAAGATATTGATAATAATCCAAGAACAAAACCGTATGAGAATTTACAAATCACTTCTCTTCTTAAGTCTTTTCATTACTATAATTTATAGTTGTTCACTTCCTGCCGATGACGAAGAAAAGGAAACCTATTTAGAAGAGGAAGATAGTGCCACCGCCGAACTCCCCTGGGAAGGAGAAACGGATAAATTCACTATTAATACTAAAGAAGGAGTGCGCCTGGACGCTCCACAAGAAGACGGTGGGACAGCATTTATTACAATCCCGTCCACTACCGTAAGAAATACCCGTTGGGAATTTGGAGTCCATCTCACCTTCAATCCATCTTCTAATAATTACGCACGTTTTTATTTGGTATCCGCTTCCAATATATTATCCGGTAATCTAAACGGCTACTTTATCCAGATAGGTGGAGCAAAAGATAATGTAGCACTTTACCGTCAGAATGGTGAACAACCGAAACTATTAGCTTCGGGAAGAGAACTGATGAAAGGAAACAATTCACCAAAGCTATACATAAAAGTAGAATGTGATAACAACGGTTACTGGACTTTTTGGACACGATTAGAATCAGAGAATGAGTACACCAAAGAGAAGCAGGTAAAAGACACCAGCATACAAAACTCTGTCTGTTCAGGCATATATTGCGTTTATACAAAAACTCGCAGCAAAGGATTCATATTCCATCATGTACAGCTAACGAATAATATAGAAACTACTCCCAACCCCGACGACACACCGGATAAGCCTGAAACGCCCGCAGACCCGGTTCTGCCCAATTACCCGGAAGAAGTCAGAGGGATACTATCATTCAATGAAGTGATGTATGATAATGCAACGAACGGTGCAGAGTACATAGAACTCTATAACCCGTCCGGTTCCACCGTCGCTGTTCCATCATTAAAACTCATAAGATATGTCGATACAGGTTCTAATTCTACAGAGACCAAGACGACAGTTATCCTGCAGCAGCCGGACGGCAATCAGGAAATAAGTATTCCCCCTTATGGCTATATATGTCTTACTAAATCTGCCGCTACGCTCATCAGGAAGCATAAAGTTAGTAAAGAGACCATCATAGAAATATCCAACTTCCCCAAGTTGACTAATGAAGACAGCTATCTGGCAATAATGACTAATGAAGAAAAGTCACGGCTTATCGACAAGTGCAGCTATTTTGAATCCATGCATAGCTCTAGCAATAAAAGACATCAAGGCATCTCCCTCGAAAAGCTTTCACCGGAATTACCTTCTTCAACCAGAAAGAACTGGCATTCTTCCAAAGATTCTACTGGCGGGACACCGGGGAAAATAAACTCACGAGAATAAACTCGCCCTCACTGAGTACCTTAGAGTAGTTGCTTTTTATATGGTTTTGAATGAAACACACCTATTAAATGAAAGAAATTATATATTCAAAAAGACTATATTTGCGTACATTTGCAATCTGATGTAATACCCTTAATTAAATCAATACAATGAGAAGAAGCTACTTTATTCTTATTTTTATCTGTTGCTCTATCTACGGAGTCGCACAAGAACAGGGCATCCCTGTCCCAAAACATCATCAATTGAAATGGCACGAAGCAGAGATGGGGGCTGTATTTCATTACGATTTGCATGTATTCGACGGCATCCGTTACGGACAAGGTAACAACCGTATCAACCCCATTGAAGATTATAATATTTTCAACCCGACAGAATTAAACACCGACCAATGGATAGAATCTGCTAAAGCTGCCGGATGTAAGTTCGCCGTACTAACAGCAACTCACGAAACGGGTTTCGGACTTTGGCAAAGTGATGTCAATCCTTACTGCTTAAAGGCAGTCAAGTGGCGTGACGGTAAAGGAGATATCGTACGCGACTTCGTTAATTCTTGCCGTAAATATGGTTTGCAACCGGGTATTTATGTGGGTATCCGGTGGAATTCTCTATTAGGCATCCATAATTTCAAAGCAGAAGGGGAAGGAGACTTTGCCCGCAACCGTCAGGCTTGGTACAAACGGCTTTGTGAGAAGATGGTCACAGAACTTTGTACCCGCTATGGCGACCTTTATATGATATGGTTTGACGGCGGAGCCGATGACCCACGCGGAGATGGACCCGACGTAGAACCTATCGTAAACAAATATCAGCCGAATTGCCTTTTCTATCACAACATTGACCGTGCAGACTTCCGTTGGGGCGGTTCGGAAACAGGCACGGTAGAATATCCCTGTTGGTCTACTTTCCCCGTTCCCTGTTCGCACCATAAACGTATTGAGAGCAATATCGACCAACTGGAACTGCTGAAACATGGAGATAAGAACGGAAAATACTGGGTTCCCGCTATGGCAGACACACCCTTGCGAGGAGCAAACGGTCGTCACGAATGGTTTTGGGAACCGGATGACGAGAACAATATCTACCCCTTGGACGTACTGATGGATAAATATGAAAAGTCTGTAGGACGAAATGCAACGCTTATCCTCGGATTAACACCCGACCCGACCGGACTGATTCCCACTGGAGACGTACAGCGACTGAAAGAAATGGGGAATGAAATAAACCGCCGCTTCTCTTCACCGATAGCTGCGACCTCAGGAAATAAGAAAAGCCTGATATTGAAATTGGGTCATAAGCAACCGGTGAACTACTGCATTATTCAGGAAAATATAAAAAACGGAGAACGTATCCGCCAGTATAAGATAGAAGCCAAAGTAAATGGAAAATGGCGGACTATTTGCAACGGAGAATCCGTAGGACATAAACGCATCGAAAAGTTCAATCCTGTAGAAACGGATATCTTACGACTGACTGTAAACGAATCTGTCGCGCTACCGGATATTATCAATTTTAGTGCATATTCCATAGAGTAAAAAATAGTCAGAAAAGCCCGGCATTATTAAAATAAAGAAATAACACCAAACTTTCCCCCATGAATAAAAAGACACTATTTCCCCTCGCACTCGTACCC
>OJJH01000132.1_pt1 | contig 36195 bp, 20 predicted proteins | sample 1596251 | NCBI WGS metagenome assembly OJJH01 (sample SAMEA4350153, study PRJEB24818) | metagenome | biome: human; feature: gut; material: faeces | place: Denmark | collected 2013-09
TCAGCCATAGTCGAAGAAGGAGTGATGGGGTAGATAGCTGCTACTTCAGAGAACATATACGAGATATGTGCTGCAGCCTGGTTACCATCACAAGTGATGAATTTCTTCTGTTTAGTCATAACTAAATTAAATATTTAAGTAAATAAATCTTTTAATATAAAAAGCCGAACATCCAGAGAGGTATCTGGTTGCCCCGACCTATTTCAGCCTTATGCAACGCATATGTCACATTCGGGTTATTCTTTATTTTTGCTCCTTCCTGGCAAATTTTGAACGGCATGACCTCATCTACCATAAAAGAGACGTTTTTATCTCCTTTGTGTATCTTATGGTCTTTCCATAATGAATTTGCGAAAAAAGTATCCAGCACATCCTGTTCTTCCACTTTCACCGGATAGATGGAGTACATCAGGTTGGAGTTGTGCATCATTATCTTGGACGGTTTTTTGGGAAATTCCTCTCCTTTCGGATAAACAAGATTAATGAGTCGTGCGTCTGCCAGATACTTGATATAATTCATCACCGTGGCACGGGATGTCTGTATGTCGCTAGCCAATTGGCTGACATTCGGAGCCTTCGGGCCATCGACAGCGAGCAAATATAGTAATTTTTTTATCTTTGAAAGATATTTCAGTTCAATTTGTTTGAGGAGCAGGATATCTACTTCCACCATCATGTTCATCGTCTTCAGCAGATTCTCCGAGAAATTACGCTTCTCGAGGAAGAACGGGTAGAATCCATGATGCAGGTAATCTTGAAAATAATCCAGCGGACGAACCTTGGAAAGTACTCCTTTGGCTATTTGCTCGTGAGTGCTGAGAATCTCTTCGAGACTGTAAGCCCGGAATTTCATGCCTGTCTGCAAGTTCAGGAATTCGCGGAAAGAGAATCCGCGCAAATTATAGCTCTTTGCGATATCACGCAGTTCGAGGTTTTCTTCTTTCAGTCGCATCACTGACGAACCGGTAAAGACAATCTTCAGATTGGGAAAACGGTCGTAACACATACGCAGTTCCTTGCTCCATTCCGGGTGTTTGAACACCTGGTCGATCAGCAATACTTTTCCACCGCGTTTCTGGAACTCGTTGGCAAAATCTACGATACTATGTCCCGAGAAGTAGAAGTTGTTCATGTTGATGAACAGGCATGAACGGTCGGTTCCGAATTTCTCTTTGGCGTATTGGAGCAGGAAAGTGGTTTTTCCTACGCCACGTGTCCCTTTGATACCAATCAAGCGGTCGCTCCAGTCAATCTCGTCCATAAGGTCGCGGCGAACGGGGGCATTAGTGTGCTCAACTAGGTAGGCGTGTGTGCGATAGAATGATTCCATTTCTGTTCTTTGTTTTTCGGGTGGCAAATATAGTGCTTTTTTTAGGATTTGCAAAGTAGAGATGGCAAAATTGTGCTTTTAATTCCAACTTTCTGTTTATAGTGGACTTTCCTGACTATTTCCTGTATATATTTGCAGAATAATGTTTTGAATTCGTTTGTGATGGATAAAAAGACTCTTTATATATTCAATCCGGAGCATGATTTGGCACTTGCCAGTGGTGAAATGAATTATATGGCTCCGGCTTCCGCCAGGCGTATGGCTTCCGAACTGGCTTTGCTTCCGATGTGGTATGCGGAGGAGGGGAGTGCGGTATTGGCTCCTTCTGCCTATAATCTCGATTATTTGAAACAAATGCAGGAATTGCTGGATATTCCGGTTCATCTGATGACGGAGCCGGAACTGGTTTCTGAACCGGATTTGGATATTCATCCTTGGGGCTGGGACGTAGCTTTGCGGAAGCGGCTTTCAGTGTTGGGAGTGGACGAAGCCCTGCTTCCTTCTATGGAGCAGTTAAACGGTTGGCGGGAATATTCCCATCGTTCTAAAGCTGTCTCGTTGCTTCCGGAATTGCAGTTAAATGAACATTTCTGCGGAGAATCTTATTACTTGAAAACACCGGAAGAGTGGAAAGCTTTTGTGGAAGAGCGGGAAGGCTGTCTGTTGAAAGCTCCGCTTTCGGGAAGTGGCAAGGGATTGAACTGGTGTAAAGGCACATTGACTCCTTTTATTTCCGGTTGGTGTATGCGTGTGGCTGCTTCGCAGGGCGGAGTCATTGCGGAGCCTATATATAATAAGGTGGAAGATTTTGCCATGGAGTTTTATTCCGATGGTGCAGGCGGAATGACGTTTGCGGGATATTCTCTCTTTCATACCGGAAAGAGTGGGATGTATGAAGGAAACCGTTTACTTTCTAATGAGGCAATCCGAAAACAACTTTCGCAATATGTCCCTTTGGAGGCTTTGACGGACTTGGAGAGCCATTTGAAATGCAAACTTTCTATGCTGATAGGAATTGCCTATAAAGGTTATTTGGGAGTTGATATGATGATTTGCCGGTTTCCGGTGAATGAAAAAACTGTATTCCGGATTCATCCTTGCGTAGAAATTAATCTGCGCATGAATATGGGAGTCACGACACGTCTTCTGTACGACCGTTATATGCATACTGATTCTACAGGACGTTTCGGAATTGACTATAATCCTTCGGAAGGCGAAGCCTTGAAAGAACATGAGCGAATGTCGGCAGCCTATCCGTTGGAAATCAGGGAGGGGAAGGTGTATTCGGGCTATTTACCTTTAGTACCTGTCCATAAGAAAAGCTGTTATCGGGCATGGGCGTTGGTTACTTCTGATAGTTTATAATTTTATCTATTCATACCAGCCAACGACTGATATTGCGTTTCTCCGCACTGAACTCTACGCCGAGTTTTATCACTTCACGTCCGTCTGCCTGATATGGTATCAGGTAACCTTTATCGTCAATCTGTTTCAATGCCGCTTCTGCCGTATCATGCAGTTTGAACTCGAAGACGTAGATGTATTTAGGAGTTTTCACTACGGCATCCGCACGACCACGGGCGCTACGTACTTCTGCGTCTGTGAAGTGTCCCATAAGTTTGAAAACAATATAGAAAACCACTTGGTAGTGGCGTTCTGTCTGCTCGTTCAGTTCGTAATTGAAATCGGCAAAGAAAGCTTGCAGGCGGGTGAGGAAAGAATCGTAGTCTCCCGAGCGAAGTTCTTGTACAAACTTACCGATATAAAATCCTTGATCGCTGTTCTTTACTCCGGTGTAAAATGGAACCAGGAAATTTATGAAACTGTATCGGACTTCGTCATTAGGGAACTGCAGCAGATAGTTGCCAAATTCCTTATCGAAATCCTTTATCGTCAGATAACCGCTTTGGTAAATCAGCGGAATCGGGTTATTGGAATCTACACGATACTCGGAAAACATGGAAGACGGTGCTTCGATGCCATCGAGCAAGGTACGCAGGTCATATTCGGTTTCTTGCAGCATCTCGACTAGAAAGGTCGGGGTACCGGTCTGGAACCAGTAATTGTCGAACACTTTTGATTTTAGAACATTCAGTACACTGAACGGGTTGAAAATGCCTGCTGAGTTGATGCAGAAATGATAGCCGTCATAGAGACGCGTCATTCGTAACACTGCCTCATCATAAGAAATGGAATTATTGGCTGCAAGTATCTTTATTTCCGGTTGGAAGGTATCCAGTAATTCTTGAAGAGTGATGCCGCAAAGAGTGCCGTAATCGGGCCATAAGGTGATGTCCTGCAACTGGTTGAGGTCACTGAATACACTTACTTGTGCGAATTTTGTCACTCCTGTGAGGAAGACAAAACGCAGGTAACGGTCAGTGCTTTTTAATACACCGTAAAAGGCTTTCAGGGTTTTACGGTAGTCATCCAGCAGGGCGTCATTGTCCAAAGCTTGAAGCAGAGGTTTGTCGTATTCGTCTACCAAAACCACAACGCTGTTACCTGTTTGCTCGTAGGCGCGGCGGATGATGCCGGAGAAACGGCCGGAAAGAGTGTTTTCGTCCATTCCTTTGCCATACTGGATTTCCCATAGGGTAAGTTGGCGGCTAAGAATATCATAAAGTCTTTCTGGAGAATCATACTTTTCAGCGTTCAAATCCAAATGCAACACAGGATGCTTTTCCCATTTCGTTTCCAGCTTTTCGATGGCAAGTCCTTTGAAGAGTTCTTTCTTTCCTTCAAAGTAAGCTTCAAAGGTAGATAGGAGAAGGCTTTTACCGAAACGGCGTGGACGGCTCAGAAAGTAAGGAGTAGATGTATAAGCTATTTTCCATACAAGTTCAGTCTTATCTACGTATAGATAATCACCCTTACGAAGTTTCTCAAAAGTCTGTATCCCGATGGGGAGTTTACGAAGCAGATCATTCATTGTTATTCTCCTTTTAGTGGTTCAAAGATAATCATTATTTTCGTAATATTTCGCTTTCAATATGTCAAAGAGGGTATTCTAATTTTGTTTAACTGGAAAATTATCATTTAGCTCATTCTTGCACGGTTTTGAATAGATATTAGATGCATCGGAATTTTATTTACTCTAGTAACAAAGAAAAAAACTTAGTAGTAGAGTTCTATCTGACACCCGGGTCTCAGATAGATTGTTTATACAGTGGAGAAAAATCTAAACTATATTATTTAATTTCTTTCCGTGCGGATCAGTTCGTTTCTGCACCATTATGAATATCTGAAAGCGGACAACTTTTGTACAAAATCAAACATTACTAATATGGAAACGGACATAAAAAAAGAGTTTTGTAAAACCGATGTCTGTAAGTTAGTCTACCTTTGTTGCTAATATATGGAGAAGTAATAACAAAAATAGATTGAAACAATGAATAGCAAACTTCTAATGGTGGCAACAGGAATTATTTTTCTGGCTGCTTGTAATGTTCCGAAAGAAAATGAGATGAAATGGTTTGACCGTGCGGTGAGTACATCCGGACATCAATTGCTCTATATGGCAGAAAAGTTGAAAAACGAATCGGATACCCTTTGTTTTCCACGTTCCTTGAAAGATGGAAAATATCGCTTGGAAAAACCTTCGGATTGGACTTCCGGTTTTTTTCCGGGCTGCCTGTGGCTGGCGTATGAACTTACAGCTAAGGAAGAATTGGCAAAACAGGCACGTTTGTATACTGACCGTCTGGAAGCGATGCAGTATTATACGAAAAATCACGATTTGGGTTTTATGATGTTTTGTAGTTACGGTCAAGGCATCCGTCTAAAACCGGAACCAGCGGACAGCCTGATTCTCGTTCGCGCTGCCGAAAGCCTTTGTACGCGCTTTGAACCGAAAGTCGGATTGATTCGTTCATGGGACTTTGGCAGTTGGAGTTATCCTGTCATTATTGATAACATGATGAATCTGGAGATGCTTTTCTGGGCATCGGAGCAGACCGGTAATCCGAAGTATCGGGAAATTGCCATAGCACATGCTGACAAAACACTGAAGAATCATTTTCGGGAAGATATGACATCTTATCATGTAGTCAGTTATTTGCCGGAAGATGGTACAGTCGAGTCGAAAGGTACTTACCAAGGATATGATGATGAATCGTCTTGGGCACGTGGTCAGGCTTGGGCCGTATATGGATATACCATGTGTTATCGTTTCACAAAACAACAGGCCTATCTGAAAGCGGCTTATAAGATCGCTGAATTTATAATGAGCCATTGCCCGTCCGAAAAAGATTTTATCCCTTATTGGGATTATAATGCTCCGAACATTCCCAATGAACCTCGCGATGCTTCGGCGGCTGCCATTACAGCTTCTGCATTGTTGGAATTAAGCGGTTATGGGGACAAAAAACAAGGGGGGAAGTATTTCCGTTATGCCGGGCAAATCTTGGAACAGCTTTCTTCAGAAACATACCTGGCAAGGGAAGGAGAGAATCACGGATTTATTCTCATGCATTCGGTGGGTAGCTTCCCTCACAAAAGTGAAGTCGATACTCCATTGATTTATGCCGATTATTATTATCTGGAGGCTTTGAAACGATATAAAGAAATTAAAGCTAACGGGTATATGTGATAAAAGTGGCTGAAAATATATATCTTTGTTTTAGTTAAAATGTTCTTGAACTGTGATTACTTATGAAAGACCGATATATACAAATTTGTTATTTGATTGTTTTAGCCATTTGTTTTCAATTTATTCCGGTGTCTACTTTATTGGCAGATGAGACTCCAATTCGTTTTAAACGTTTGTCTGTAGATGATGGATTGTCGTACAATACAGTGCTTGCTTTAACTCAAGATCATAACAATAAGATATGGGTAGGCACTACTGAAGGATTGAACTGGCATGATGGCTTCCGTTTTGCAACTTTTTATAAATCTTTGGGCGATACTGCCAGTTTGGGAAATAACTACATCTATTCTCTTTATACTGACCGGAAGGGAACTGTATGGGCAGGGACAATGGTCGGACTTTCCCGGTATAATATTATAGGTAATGATTTTACAAATTACTCATTACCGGGTAATCAGTCGGTTCAGGTGTTTGTGATGGAAGAGCCGGCAGACAGGGAACAGTTGTTGTTAGGAACCAACCGGGGATTAGTGCTTTTTGAGAAAACGGATGGCAAGATGAAAATTCTTCCCCAGTTAGAGGGGAAGAATGTTTATTCAGTTCGTGCTATAGGAGACGGAGCATTACTTGGAACTTCAAAAGGCATTTATTTCTATTATTTTCGTAATGGCAATATTGTTCAGTTGCTTCCAGAGCTGAAGAATGAAGTAATCTCCAATATTATTTATGATGATAAAACCCGGAATTGTTGGTTAGCCTCTTTGACAAACGGGGTATATTTGCTAAATGAAAGATTCCAGATTCAAGAGCATTATAGCCGGAAAAACTATCCGAAACAGTTTGTTTCTGATGCTGTCCGGGCTTTGCAACTGGATGACCGGGGAAGATTATGGATTGGAACGGTAGAAGGACTGCTGATTCTCCAACCGGATACAAAAAGTATTTCGCAATATCGCTTTTCCTATGAAGACTCTTCTTCTTTGGGGCATAATTCCGTACGTTCTCTTCTAAGGGATCATCAGGGGGGAATGTGGGTAGGTACTTATCACGGAGGGCTTAATTATTATCATGTATTAGCTCCTGATTTTCGTGTCCTGCAACATTCCGTCTACCGTAATTCTTTGAGTGACAATACCGTCAGTTGCATAGCGGAAGCCCCTTTTGATAATAATCTTTGGATTGGTACAAATGATGGAGGGTTGAATCATTATGACAGGACAACCGGGCATTTCACTTGTTATTCTGATAAAGGCAACAAAGCCGGCTCCTTGCGTTCGAATAACATTAAATGTGTGTTTCCCGAGAAAAATGGTTCAGTTTATATCGGTATGCATAACGGCGGGTTGAGCCATTTGAATATCAAGACCGGACATATAAGTAATTATGATATTCCCGATGCCGCATCCTTGGAAAATAGTTGCTATTCGTTGTTGGATGGAGACGATGGTACACTTTGGATTGGTTCGATGGCTGGTTTGTATCGTTTTGATTATCAAACAAGACAAATCTCCTTGCATCCTTTGGCAATCAGATATCCTCAACTGAAAGATGTGCTTGTCTCTACCTTGTTCCGTGATTCAAGACGGCGTGTATGGATTGGCACGGAAGAAAGCTTGTACATGTGTGCTGACGGAGAAATGCGAGTGATGGCTGATTCGGCAGGGGCTTATTCTCTTGGCCTGATACAGGCGTTGTGTGTATATGAAGACAGTAGCCATGCCATTTGGGTAGGCACTTCTTCCGGATTGTACCGTTATAAAGAAGGGACTTCTCCTTCATGGGAGCGTTATTCTATGATTGACGGTTTGCCTAATGATTGTATCAGCGGTATTTTGGAAGATAAAAAAGGAAGGTTGTGGCTCACAACAAGCAGGGGGCTTTCCTGTTTTGATTTACATAAAAGGAATTTCTGCAACTATATCAAACAAGATGGTTTGCCGAACAATCAGTTTATGCAGTCGGCAGTATGTAGCTCAAAAGACGGCACTTTCTTTTTAGGAACTTTGAATGGAGTCGTTTTTTTTAATCCCGAACACTTCTCCGGCAGTCCTTTTACGCCTAATGCAGTGATAACCGGATTGTCCATACAGAATCTTCCGATAAGGCAGGCTAAAGACGGAGATGTCGATTTTTATCAGGCTGACAATGGGAAGTTGCTGGGAGTCTCTTTTCCTTCGGAACTCAAGATGTTCAGAATCACTTTTTCTGTAATTAACTACCTGTCAAACAGCCGTAACAGGTTTGCCTATAAGCTGGAAGGTTACGATTCGGATTGGATTTATGCTACATGGGCAGGAAGCCGTGGAGTGAACTATTGGAATTTGTCTCCGGGTAGATATGTTTTTAAAGTAAAGGCATGTAGTGACAGTGGACAATGGGCTGAAACCCCTGCGGAATTTTTTATTGATATTATTCCGATGTGGTATCAGACATGGTGGGCAAAAACGTGTTTTTTCCTCTTTATCATTGGTATTTTAGTTTTTATATTTTATTTCTTTATTGTTCGTGCCAAGATGAGGATGCAGGTACAGATTGAGCATATCGAACGGAATAAGATAGAAGAAATCAGCCAGGAGAAAGTCCGTTTTTATATTAATATGTCTCATGAATTGCGCACACCTTTAAGTCTGATATTAGCTCCGTTAGAGGAATTGCTGGGCGAAAAGAACTCTTTCGAGCCCGCTGTGCAGCAAAAATTGTCTTATGTTTATAAGAATGGACAGAAATTACTGCACATTGTCAATCAACTACTTGACTTCAGGAAGGCAGAGTCGGGAACATTACCTATTAATGTAGTTTCAGGGCCGGTTGAGAGCATGACAATGAATGTATTCAATTTATTTAAAGAGAATGCACGGAAACGAAATATTAATTTTCATTTTCGTTCGGATTTGAAAGATGAATTATTTCCTGTCGACAGGATGTATTTGGAAACGATATTGATGAATTTACTTTCCAATGCGTTTAAGTTTACTCCTGACGGTGGAGAAATCTCATTATCATTGTGGAAGAAGGAGGCTGTTTACGGATTTACGATACGTGATAATGGTATAGGTATTCCAGAAGAGAAGCTTTCCCGTATTTTCGAACGCTTTTACCAAGTGGACGATAATCAGAAAGGTTCCGGTATTGGCTTGTCTTTGGTGAAATTGTTGATAGACAAGCATAGGGGTACGATAGAGGTCGCTAGTGAAATCGGGAAATTCACAGAATTCAGGGTGATTTTGCCGGCAGACATCCACGTATTTCCAGCTGAAGAGCAAAAACAGGACACGAAAGCGACCTTCACTTTATCAGAACCTATGTATTCTCCTATGGATGTTTCCTACATGGAAGAGGTTGCAGTTGATTCTACTGACATGGAGAAACCGGATGTTATGGAAGAAGAAGGGAGAGCGACTATTCTGCTGGTGGATGATAATAAGGAAATGGTTGATTATTTGAAAGATAATTTTAAATCGGATTATATCACGTTGATAGCCGGAAACGGGGAAGAAGCACTGGAAATGATGAAGGAACAGAAAGTGGATTTAATTCTTTCTGATGTCATGATGCCGGGGATAGACGGTATTAAGTTATGTGAGATTGTGAAGAAGAACATGCAAACCTGCCATATTCCGGTTATTCTGTTGTCGGCGAAAGGCAGTCTTGAGGCGCAGACTGCGGGTATTCAGGCAGGTGCGGACGATTATATCCCCAAACCTTTCTCTATGTATCTCTTGAAAGGAAAAATCAATAATATCCTGAAAGCCAGGCAGCGTTTGAGATACTATTATTCCAGCACGATTGATATTGATGCGGCAAAAATGACTTCGAATAAACTGGACGAGGAGTTTATTACCAGGGCTATTCAGACTGTGGAAGAAAACATCTCTGATGAAGACTTTACAGCCGATGATCTTGCGGAGAAACTTTTTATGAGCCGTTCGTCACTATATTACAAAATGAATTCCATATCAGGTGAACCGCCGGCAAATTTTATTCGGCGAATACGTTTCAATATGGCGTGCAAATTATTGTTGGACGGGCGTTATTCCATATCGGAAGTGAGTGCCATGGTAGGTTTTGCCTCCCGGTCTTATTTCTCTACTAGTTTTAAAAAATATATGGGTTGTATGCCTTCTGATTATGTGAAAAAGCAGAGGAAATAGTGTCCAAGAGGCTCTTTTGAATAAAATCTAAAAAACTTTGATAGTTTTTAGCACTCTTCTGGCAGTTATCGGACAAACAAAAAATGATACAAAACACCCTTTCATTCTAATCCTCATATCTTAGCAGTGGAATTTAAAACCTCTAAAACAACGATAAGTATGAGAAAAATGAAAAACATGAAAGTGGTACTGTCTGCTTTGTTCGGACTCTCTTTTTCCTGGAATGTATGTGCACAGCAAAGTGATATTAAAGATCAAGGGTATGTGCACAAATCATCCACTTCTTATGAATATCCGACAGATCCGGCAGTACTGCAGAAATTAGACCAATGGCGAGACTTGAAATTCGGTGTACTGTTCCACTGGGGACTTTATTCCGTACCGGGTACTTTCGAGTCGTGGCTGTTGTGTTCGGAAGAAAAATTTATTCCGCGCCGCACTAAAATCTTCGGTGATATGCCTTATGATGATTTTAAAAAATGGTATTGGGGATTAAGCGAATCTTTCAATCCCACCAAGTTTGCTCCGGAAGTATGGGCAGACATTATGAAAGATGCCGGCATGAAATATATGATTTTCACTACCAAACATCACGACGGCTTTTGTATGTTTGACACGAAGGAAACTGATTTCTCGGTGACTAAAGGGCCATTTAGAAACAATCCTTTAAAAGATGTGACCTATCAAGTGTTTGATGCTTTCCGTCAGAAAGATTTTATGATAGGTGCTTACTTCTCCAAGCCCGATTGGCATTGCAATGATTACTGGAGTAGAGACAGGGCAACGCCCACTCGGAATGTGAATTATGACATCAAGCTGAATCCGGATAAATGGAAACGTTTTCAAGAATATACGGCTAATCAAATCAATGAACTCATGACACGTTATGGTCGGGTAGATCTTCTTTGGCTGGACGGAGGCTGGGTAAGGGCTCCCAAGGAAGACATCAAGATGGATCAAATCATAGATAAGGCGCGCGAAAGTCAGCCCGGCTTGATAGCGGTAGACCGGACTGTGCCCGGACGGAACGAAAATTACCAAACGCCGGAACTGACTATTCCCAAGCAGCAACTGGATTATCCTTGGGAAAGTTGCATCACACTGACCAATCATTGGGGATGGTGGAAAGACGCTCCTTACAAATCGGCAGCTCAAGTAATCAATATTCTCACGGAGATTGTAGCTAAAGGCGGTTCTTTGGTTTTGGGTGTGGGGCCTACGCCGGAAGGCACTATCGAGGAAGAGGGAATACGGCGCCTGAAAGAGATAGGTCAATGGCTGAAAATAAATGGTGAAGCAATCTACAACACGCGCACTACTCCTGTCTATCAAAGTGAGAATGTCTGGTTCATGGCTAATAAAGATGGAAAGACGCTGTATGCTATCTATGCACTACCGGACAATGTAGAATTGCCGCAGGAAATTGTATGGGAAGGAAATGAACCTGCCGGCAAGATGGTATTGCTTCAAACAGGTCGTAGCGTGAAGTATCGGACGAAAGATGGCAAAGTGACAGTAACTCTGCCGAAAGGATTGAAAAATGAATCGCTGGTTTTCAAATTTAAGCAGAAATTATAATGATGCTTTTTGTTTAACTATTTAATATTATCAAAGTATGAAAAACATCTTAACAGGTCGCATGCGGAAGGTTTTATTTATCGCCGTATGTATCAGGTCGTCTTTGTGGGGCGAGATTTGTTATTCCGCAGAGACGAGTAGGATTTGGTCGGGCAGTGACACCGGCAAAGAGTGGGTAAGTTCCGGTTTACAACAGAACAATAGTATAAAAGTAACAGGGGTTGTTACGAGTGAGGGTGGCGAACCTATTATTGGTGCTACTGTACAAGTGAAAGGGACTTCCACAGGAGTTATCACAGATATTGACGGCCGTTATACAATTACGGTACCTGATGGAAATTCAATTTTATCGGTTTCATTTATTGGCTACCAGTCACAAGAAATAAAGGTGAACTCCCGAAGGGGGATTAATGTACGTTTGCAGGAAAATGTACAAAGTCTGGATGAAGTAATGGTTGTTGCATACGGTGTGCAGAAAAAGGCGACATTGACCGGTGCTATATCAAGTGTCGGTACGGAGGCTTTACTGAAATCACCCAGTGCCAGTGTTACCAACTCTTTGGCAGGGCAGTTGCCCGGAGTTTCTTCCATGCAGGCAAGTGGACAACCGGGAGCTGACAATGCGAAAATCTTTGTACGTGGTGTGGGCTCATTGACGGAAGGGGGAGCTGCTCCGCTTATTCTCGTGGATGGCGTGGAGCGTTCTTTTTATCAAATGGATCCTAATGAAATAGAATCTATTAATGTATTAAAAGATGCTTCGGCTACGGCTGTATTTGGTGTGCGCGGTGCAAACGGAGTCATATTGGTCACTACCCGCCGGGGGGAAGAAGGAAAGGCTAAAATCTCGATTAGTTCGAATGTCGGCATTCAGATGCCTACCCGTATACTAGATGTGGCAGACAGTTATACAACCGCTTCTTTATTCAGAGAGGCACAACGTAATGACGGAGTTGCAGATGACCAGTTGGCTTTCTCGGAGTATGATATGGAACGTTTTCGTTTGGGAGATTCCCCTATTCTATATCCTAATGTGAACTGGTATGATTATTTGATGAATAAGGCTGCTGTTCAAACTCAACATAATGTAAGCATTTCCGGAGGAACAAAAGATATCCGTTATTTTGTATCGTTAGGTTTTTTGTTTCAGAATGGTTTGTTTAAACAACTGGACGGGCTTGATTATGATAACAATTACAGCTATACCCGTTATAACTATCGTGCCAATCTCGATGTAAACCTCACACGTACCACTACGTTAAAGTTCGGCATGGGCGGAATTGTAGGCAACCAGCGTGACCCGGGAGGCAGTGGCAATGTATGGAAACAGCTTACGTGGTCGTTGCCATTCTCATCTCCGGGAATTGTCGACGGAAAAAAAGTGGTGACACAGAGTACACGTTTTCCCGGAGTTAAAATGGAGAATCAAGTAATTAATGGATTTTATGGCTATGGTTATGACCGCAAAGTCTCGAATAATATGACATTCGATTTGAACTTGTCTCAAAATCTGGATTTTATAACCAAGGGGCTTTCCATCGAAGTGAAAGGGGCATATAATACGGATTACTCTTACATTAAAACCGTACGGGGACATGTGGAAACATATACTCCTTTTTATAAATCCGAAATAGACGGATCAGGACTTGATGTTGAAGACCCTGATTTTGATAAGAGCCTTGTGTATCGGATAACGGGGGAAAATATGATGAAAACTTATGGAACCGGGGATAAAAAACGTGCCCGTGACTGGTATGTGGAAGGAAGTATTCGTTATAATCGCAAATTCGGAGAACATAATGTAGGTGCCTTATTGCTGTACAACCAAAGTAAAAAGTACTATCCTAATTATCCTAATAAGTTTTGGGATGTCCCGACTGCTTATGTTGGCTTGGTAGGTCGTTTGACTTATGATTATAAGTCGAAATATATAGCAGAATTTAATATTGGTTATAATGGTTCCGAGAACTTTGCGCCGGATAAACGTTTTGGTACATTCCCTGCAGGTTCTATCGGCTATGTTATAACAGAAGAGAAATTCATTCCCAAAAATGACTTCTTAACCTATCTGAAAGTGCGTGCTTCTGTTGGATTGGTCGGTAATGACAACATGTCCAGTAACCGCTTCCTTTATTTGCCGGACTCTTATTCAATAAACAATTCCGATTGGCTTCAAAAAGCCTATCAGGATAAGAACGGGTATATTTTCGGATTGACAAATACGGTCTATCAGGCAGCAGCGAAAGAACTTATGCTGGGAAATTCGAATGTAACCTGGGAAACTGCCTTAAAGCAGAATTATGGTATAGACGCTTATTTCTTCAGCGACCGTTTGAAATTGACAGTCGATTACTTCCGGGAAAATCGTCGTGATATTCTGATACAGCGTAGTACAGTCCCTTCCTTGATTGCAATGAATGGTATATTACCTGTGGTTAACATGGGTAAAGTAAATAATCAAGGATATGAAGTGGATTTAAAATGGAATGATCGTATTAAGGACTTTTCATATTATATAAATACAAATGTCTCTTATTCTAAAAATAAGATTATTTATCAGGATGAAGTAGAACCGAACGAACCTTATATGTGGCGTACCGGACATGAAGTGGGAGCCCGATTCGGATATTTGGCACAGGGGTTCTATAACGAGGACGACTTTGATGCGGATGGTAATGTTCGTGCGGAGCTGCCTCAACCGCAAGGGAAAAAGTACCCTGGCGATATTAAGTTTGCAGATTTGAACGGTGATAATATAATTGATAATGACGACCAGACCAAAATAGGGAATCCCAAACGTCCGGCTTATACGTTCGGTTTAAATTTAGGCGGAGAATATAAAGGCTTTTTTGCTTCTATGAATTGGACGGGAGCAGCTCAATGTGATATTGAAATGGCAAATGCTTATAAGCGTCCTTTTTATGAGGGGCAAGTACTTTATCAGTATATGGCCGACGGGCGTTGGACGCCTGAAACAGCAGCAACGGCTGTGTATCCACGTTTATCCGTTTCGAGTACGGCCAATCAGGAGACATCAAGTGTGTGGCTAAAAGATGCCTCATACATAAAACTTAAAAATTTGACGATTGGGTATAATATCACTCAACAGAAAATTTTAAAAGCAATCGGTGCCTCTAAGTTGACCGTTCAATTTACAGGCTATAATCTTTTGACATTTGACAAATTGAAAGTTTTTGATCCCGAAGGAGAATTGACACGTGATACGAATACGTATCCTATTATGAAAATCTTCAGTCTGGGAGTGAATGTAACTTTTTAAAATGATTATTATGAAAAACAAAAGTTTAATTATTTTAGGCGGACTTCTGGCTAGTTTATTCATCGGATGTGAAGACCTGAAGTTCGGTAATAATTTTTTGGAGAAGCCTAATAGTGACGATGTATCTATTGATACGGTGTTTTCTTCCAAAAAATATGCGGATCAGGCTATGAACCAGTTCTATAAAAGTTTGTGGGATTTTATGCCTACTTTGAGAGGGTGTCATCCGGAGGGGCTTATTTTGGATGGATATACTGATATAGGATATGCGCAACCAATCTCATGGACACGCGGAGACATTAATTCTTCTTCCAGTTGTATCAACTTTCCTTATTTCCCTTTTCATTCACAGATTACTGAAGTGACGGGAAATCCCTCTTTTGGTATAAGGAAAGCTTATATCTATATTGAAAATGTAGATAAAGTTCCCGATATGACTGATGACGAAAAGCGTATTCGAAAAGCGGAAGCTAAAGTAGTCATTGCTTTTCACTATACTCAAATGATTCGTTTCTATGGTGGTATGCCTTGGATAGACCATGCGTATGCGGCAGATGAGATTTTCCAGTTTCCTCGTCTGACGTTGGAAGAAACGGTTAATAAAACAGCTGCGTTGTTGGATGAGGCGGCAACCGATTTGCCTTGGTCCACCACCGCTGAAGAATATGGACACATGACAGCAGCTGCTGCTAAAGCGTTGAAGTTTCGTTTACTCTTGTTTGTTGCCAGTCCATTATTTAACAATAAAGCACCCTATTATGACGGACAAGCGGCTACTGAACTTCTTACTTGGTATGGAAATCAGCAGGATAGTCGTTGGGAGGCGGCTTTGGAGGCAGGAAGAGAGTTCTTGCGTCTGAACAAACAGAATGGTGATTATTATCGGATTGAAAATACAGGAAATCCCAGAGAGGACTATGTAAATGGCTATTTTACGAAAGGCAACCAGGAGGTTGTGATGGCTTCTTTCCGTTGGGGAACCTATGATGGCGTAGATAAACCGTTCCGTATGTATGAATCCGGTTATGGTATCCCGCGTGGAAATTATGCGGACATGTTCCAATGGAAGGATGGTTCTACGTTCGACTGGAATAATCAAACACACCGTGCGCATCCGTTTTTTGATGAAAAAGGGCAGCCGAACCGTGACGTGCGTTTATATGAGAACTTGCTTGTAAATGGTGATAAATGGCAGGGACGGACAGCAGAAGTTTATAAAGGCGGACGCGAAGGATACGGTTCGGGAAGTTCTGTGCAGAAGAAAACTCAATTTGGCTATGGATTCCGCAAGTTTATTCGTGACAAGAAGAATGAGATGAAAGGCAAGCCCTATTCTTGTCCTATGATTCGTATGCCAGAGATTTATTTAAGTATAGCCGAAGCTATGAACCAATTGGGAAAGGCTAACGTGCCCGATGAATTTGAGAAAACTGCTTATGATTATCTGAACCTCGTGCACGAACGTGCAGGGTTGCCGGCAGTAACTTCCGCTAAAGTGCCGCAAGGTGATGCCTTGCTGAACTATTTATTGGATGAGCGTGCCCGTGAATTCGGACAGGAAGATGTCCGCTACTTTGATATGATACGTCATAAAAAAGGTGCGGAATGGGCTACACGTCCTATGGAAATGCTGGAAACGACGAAGGTCGGAAGTAGTTTCGAGTATGTAGTGAGTACGCGTGACGATATTAAATATTATTGGAATGAATACTGGTATTTATTGCCATTTCCTGTAAGCGAAATCAATAAGAAATATGGATTGATTCAAAATCCCGGCTGGTAATAAGATTAATTAAACGATTTGATTATGAATAAATTATTATTTACGATAGGCTTGTTATTCATCTCTTCGGTAAGTCTGGTGGCGCAGGAGATGATGAATGGCATTGTGAAAGATGGCTCCGGTAAACCTCTTTCGGGTGTAAGGGTATCAAAGGTAGGAGAATACAGAAATAACAATGTCACTGATGAAGACGGTTTGTTTTCACTCCTGTTGAAGAAAGGTGATTATATTGAACTAAATTATGCAGATGTAGCAACCAAACGGATTAAGATCACAGGGGATACCCTGAATTTGGTGTTTGATATCAAGAAAGACGCGGTTGTTGATTTGGGATTTCTAAAGCGGACAGAAGACACCCAAACCCAATCTGTGACTGCTATTTATGCTGACTTGCTGGAAAAGAACGCGACTTCTCCCGACCGGGTGAATAACGCGCTTTTCGGATTGATATCAGGGCTTCATCTGACTCAAACGGTTGGTTGGGATGCTAATGCCGGCATGAATATACGTGGTCGTGGTGGTTTGGGTAGCGGAGCTCCCTTGGTTTTGGTGGATGGATTTGAACGGGGACTGACTAATATGACAATAGAAGAAATAGAGTCCGTCCAAGTTTTGAAAGATGGTGCCGCTACGGCTTTGATGGGTGCCAGAGGGGCTAATGGAGTAATCTTGGTGAATACAAAAAGAGGTATTTATAATTCGTTTGATGTAGATGTGAATTATCGTCATGGTTTCGATTTTCCTGTCAACCGGCCGGAAATGGCGGATGCTTATACGTATGCTATGGCGCAGAATGAAGCGCTGTATTATGATGGCTTGCCGTTGCAATACACGAAAAGAGACTTGGAACGGTTTAAGGATGGAACGAATCCGAATTATTATCCGAACGTCAACTGGTATGAAGAGGGTACGAGGAATTTCAGCGAAAACAATCAGTTTAATGTAATGATGCGTGGTGGCGGAAAAAGAGTACGCTATATGGCATTGTTGGATTATAAGAATAAGTTTGGTTTGTTGAATGAAGATTATACTCACTATTCAGACCGTTATAATTCTCAAATACGGACTTATGAACTAGGGCTGCGTATGAATTTGGATGTGGATATCACTTCCAGCACCCAGATGAAGTTTGGCTTATATGGTATTATTGGAGAAGATAAACGACCGAATACGGCTATTAATACAATCTTCCAGAATTTTTATAAGGTACCTGCCGCTGCGTTTCCGGTGAAGACATTGAATGATAATTGGGGGAGTAACACTCTTTTTAAGATGAATCCGATTGCGGCTATTGCAGATGTGGGATATGTACAGGAAAATCGTCGTATGTTGGAAACGGATATGCGGATTACTCAAGATTTCTCTATGTTCCTGAAAGGGTTGAGTGCGGAAGTGGCTGTCGCTTATGATAATACCGCTACTTTTCAGGATATAGGTAGTAAGACTTATAAGTATGAAGTCGGTTATCTGTCGGAAGAGGGACTTCCGGTAAGTGAAACTTATGGTACGGATAGCAAGGTGCAGATAACCAAATCTGTATTGTCTGCCCAATTGATACGTGCCAGCGTTGAGGCTAAATTGAATTATGACTATACATCCGGTAAGCATCAATTGTCGGCTTCGGCTGTCTATCGGCAGGATATGAAAGAACCGTTAGAAAATAACGCTTCTTATTATCGGCAGAATATCATGGGATTTGTCGGTTATAATTATGACAACCGTTATATGGTAGATGTTGTCGGCAACTATTATGGTACAAGTGTTCTGTTGAAAGGTGATAAGTTTCGTTTCTATCCGGCTGTTTCTGCTGGTTGGAATTTGGCTAACGAAGATTTCCTGAAAGGGGCTTCTAACCTGGACTTGTTGAAACTTCGGGCTTCTTGGGGACGTTCTGCGGTAGATGAACTTGATTATGGATTGGGGAATTATTTCTGGACAGGGGGGACAGGATATCCTTTTGGAGATGGTATGACAGTAGTCAATGGTTTGAAAGAACAAAGGTTACCTGTATATGGCTTGAATCTGGAGACTGCAGACAAATATAATGTGGGGGTAGACCTGCGTTTATGGAAGAACTTCACGGCAACGGCAGAGGTGTACTATGACCATCGTACTAATATTTTAGTTGCTAATAATAATGTGTCCGGCATACTAGGCATCGATCCGCCGAAAGCCTGCATAGGTGAAGTAAAGAGCCGTGGTGTAGAATTGAGTTTGGGATGGAGTGGACAACATAAGGACTTCAATTATTTTGTAAATGCGAATTGGGCATTGAATGATAGTGAGATTGTTGAAAACGGACAGGCTTATCAGCCTTACGACTATTTATATACACGTGGACATAAAGTCGGGCAACTGTTTGGATTGGAAGCCGTCGGTTATTTCCGTGATGAAGAGGATATTGCCAAGAGCCCGGAACAAACATTTTCGGTGGTTCGTCCGGGAGATGTGAAATATAAAGACCAGAATGGAGATGGAAGGATCGATAGTGAGGATAGGATAGCAATCGGCAAGTCTACAACGGTGCCCGAAATGGTGTTCGGATTGAATTTGGGTTTTGAATATAAGGGCTTTGGAATAGATATGGTCTTTAATGGAGTGAGTGGGTTGACCAAACAATTGAATGTGGCAAATGTACATCAGCCCTTACGTAATGGCAATACCAATATCGCGACTTGGTATTTGAAAGATAAGATTCGTTGGACGGAAGCTATGAAAGATGTCGCCAATGTACCCCGTCTTTCTACATTGTCGAATGAAAATAATTATCAGACTAGTACACAATGGATTGAAGATGGTTCATTCTTGAAATTACGTAATCTGAATGTCTATTATAATCTGCCGCAGAAATGGGTGAAAAAGATAAAATTGGATAAACTTCAGATTTACGCTAAGGCACAGAATGTATTTTCTATAGATAAGATTGATTATTTCAATTGTGAAGATCTGACATTGGGGTATCCGGATTTATTCTCTGTATGTCTAGGACTGAATATTAACTTTTAAATAAAGATAGTTATGCGAAATATAAAGAACTATGTAGTAGCGGCTTTCGCTCTGTTTTTATTGGACGGATGTGATTTTCTTGATTACGATGAAACTAGCGGGAAAACCAAGGAAGAAGCCTACAGTTATTTTAATAATATGAACTCATCGGTAGCTTATATATACAGTTTCTTGCCGACTGATTTTGGGAGGGTGAGTGATGCGATGATGGAATCTGCTACCGATAACTCTGTTTATACTTGGGAAAATAATAGTATCTATTATATAATCAATGGTATTTGGAGCCCGCTAAAGCGTGTCGATGATGGCTGGAGTTTTTGGAACGGAGTTCGTAGCGCCAATTTATTCCTGGAAAATTTTGATCCGAAAGTGCTTGAACGTTTTCAGTATAATGAAGATTATGATGAAATGATAGACAAGGCTTCTAAATTTTCTTTGGAAGTCCGTTTCTTGCGTGCGTTTTATTTATTCGAACTGGCTAAGCGCTATGGGGATATTCCTTTGATAACACGTACTTATACGCAGGAGGAGATTAATTCTGTACGAAAGACTTCATTTGCGGATGTGATAGATTTCATAGCAAAGGAATGTACGGAGATTACCCGGGAAGGAGGACTGCCGGAAGATGGTATCAGAGGCGAGACAGGCAGGGTGACCAAAGGTGCGGCACTAGCTTTAAAATCAAGGGCTTTATTGTATGCGGCGAGTGATTTGCATAACCCCGGTCATGATTTGGTAAAGTGGGAAGCGGCAGCTAAAGCGGCTTATGAGGTTATAAAAATGAATAAATATCAATTGCCTAACGTTTCTACTGACCCGTTGTATTCGGATTTGGGTGGTAATGAGGTCTTGAAGTCCAAACAGTTAATTTTAGAGCGTCGTGCCATTGCAACTACCAGTGATTTTGAATCACGCAATGAACCGATGGGATATGAAGGTGCGGAAGGAGGAAATACGCCTACACAGAATTTGGTAGATGCTTATGAAATGAAGGACGGGACTCCTTTTGACTGGAATAATCCTACTCATGTGGCAAATATGTATTATGATGCTTCCAATAAGGAAACACGTGATCCGCGTTTATACAAAAACGTACTGACCAATGGTTCTATATGGCAGAAACAAAAGGTGGAGACTTTCGAAGGTGGCAAAAACAAGATCTTGGATGGTTCAACGAAAACAGGATATTATCTGCGTAAATATATGAATCCGTCCGTATCACTTGACCCGGACAAACCGAATAAACTGTATCATCACTATGTCTTGTTCCGTTATGCCGAGATATTGTTGAATTATGCGGAGGCTATGAATGAGTGGAAAGGTCCGGATGCTACGGCAGAAGGATGTCCATTGACGGCACGTGCAGCCTTGAATCAGGTTCGTGACTGCGCTGATATGAAACATGTGACTGAAAATGGAGCGGACTTTACAGCAAAGGTTCGCAACGAACGCCGTATTGAGCTGGCTTTTGAAGGACATCGCTTCTATGATATTCGCCGTTGGAGGATAGCAGGGTTGGATGAAGTCAGAAATCTTTATGGAGTAAAGATAACAAAGAGCGGCACTTCCCTCTCTTATGAAAAGGTGTTGTTACAGCAAATGTACTGGAATGATAAGATGTATTTATTCCCTTATCCCCAGAATGAAATTTATATGAATCCGGATTTGGGGCAAAACCCGGGATGGAGTAATGGTAATTAATTAAATTTGAAACAATATGAATTCAAAAATATTTAGTTTGCTTTTTTTGCTGGCTCTGTTCATGACTGCCTGCAATGATGATAAGATTATTTTCTTTGAGAATCATGTCAAGGAAGAGGATAATGGTGGAAGTGAAACAACAGTTCCGAGACTTTTTGAAGTAATCAATCTTGATTATCCCGGTTTGGAAAAAGTGAAAGCATATTATGATAAGAAAGATTACGTCTCGGCTACTTCCGAATTGTTGGAATACTACCGGAATAGAGAGGATGTTACCAATCCTAATATAAATCTGGGTCAGACTTCTATTGGCGATTTCAATAAAAATATTGCTGACCAGGCTTTAGAATATCGTTTTTATATAAAAGATAAATATGAGTCTAAAGATGTATCTGGGAAAGAAACGTATGTCCTGTTTAAACAAGATGATGAAATAAACTGGAATTATGTCCCTGAACAGTACAAGGGAGATGCTGAATTTGTTTATCAGTTGCATCGCCATCAGTGGATGATATATCAGGCTAATGCATATACGGTTACTCATGATGAAAAATATGTCAAATCATGGATAGAGGTTTATGGCGATTGGCTGAAAACGTTTCCTTGCCCTGAAGGGAAAGTCGATAAAAACAAAAATGTGGAATGGTATGGACTTCAACCTGCTCATCGAGTACAAGCACAACTTGATATAATGTCTTATTTTATTCAATCGGAGAACTTTACTCCTGAATGGCTTTCTACATTTCTTGTTGCGCTGTCGGATGGAGTGGAATGTATTCGTAAGAATTATTATAAAGAGACTAATATTCTTATTACTCAAGTGGAGAGTGTTGTTTCTGCCGGAATATTAATGCCGGAATTTAAGAAAGCAGGAGAATGGTTGAGTGAAGGTACAGCGAAAATCACTGAACAGGTAGAATCACAATTTTTGGACGATGGGGTACATGTAGAATTAACTCCGGGCTATCATATAGAAGCTGTTTATGCTTGCAATAAGCTCTATAATATGGCACAAGTCAACAACAAAGTCGGATATTTCCCGACCAATTATGTCGGATTATTGAAGAAAGCTGCCCGTTTCGTAATGGATATTACGTATCCCGATTATTCTTTTGATAATTTTAATGATACAGGTGCCAGTTCATGGACTAAAAGTGTACTGTTAGGTAATTTCCGTAGATATATGGCCATGTTCCCTGATGATAAAGAGATAGAATGGATGGCAACTGAAGGAAGACAGGGAAAGCAACCGGAAGAATTAATCCAACTCTATAAGGATGGAGGTTATTATATGTTGCGCAGCAAGTGGACACCGGATGCAACAATGATGGTTTTGAAGAATAACAATAATCCCAAGAACTATGTGCACTGTCAGCCGGATAACGGAACCTTTAGTTTGTATCGTGACGGACGTAATTTCTTACCGGATGCAGGTTTCTTTACTTATGGAGGAGATGCTGCAAGTGATAACTTGCGTAAACAATATCGGGCAACAACCATGCATAATACCATGACTAAAAATGCAGCTACTATAGCGGATGGCTATATGAACGGAAAATTCTTGTTGCAAGAAAGCAAAGACAATATCGATGTGCTTGTAACGGAAAATAAGTCCTATGCTGACTTGACACATCGTCGTGCCGTATTCTTTGTGAACAAGACATTTTTTGTTTTGGTGGATGAGGGGTATGATGTCGGCAAAACTACTCCTACGGTTGATGTGACTTTTAATTTGGGTAATGCGAGTGATGTTGTTATTGATGACAACAGTGCAAACTTCCAATATGGTGCTTATACAAAATTTAAAGATAACAATAATATGTATTTTAAAACTTTTGTTGAAACAACTACCGGATATGCCTATAAATGGAACACTAATTACTCGTCTAGTAAGCAAAATGAGAAAACACTTCAACGCAAATGGTATAGGGTGAGTATAACCAAACCGATGGGAGGTGCGGCACGTTTTATTACAGTAATCCATCCGTTTACGAATGAGTCTGAACGTGCAAACTTGAATATTAGTGCTAAATTTACAGATAATACAGGTGCAGCTTCCGGCACATTCCATGCCGATGGTGCTTCTGTAGAAGTTTCCGTAGGTGGTACAAAGTATGATTTATCTTATAAATTAAAATAGATTTTTTTTATTTTGATATTTGTATCATAGGTAAAAGTTTTGATATAGAGATGGATTTATAATTTGGCTCTTTTTTCAGGTAACTGAAATGGTATGGGATTGATTGTTTTTTGATGTCACCCCATACCATTTCTTTTATGGTACGTAAAGTTATTAAAATTTCATTTTTTGTTAATTAAGTATTTTATTTAGTCTATCTTTGTTTATACATATAGCTCAAATAATCATATCATATGAAAACACGAAGAATAAAAACAATCCTTCTTTTTTTATCAACAATGCCATTTATAGGCATTTATGCTCAATCGATATATTACGTTTCTCCTCATGCATCATCCGGTGGAGATGGCAGTCCGGCAACTCCTTTTCATATCATTCATGAAGCAGTGGGAAAAGCTCGAAAGGATAAGAACTGTACTACAATTTATTTGAGGGAAGGAAAATATATTTTAGACAAGCCCTTGGTGCTGACCTCTGATGATGGAAATGATTCAAAAGAATTGATAATAAGGAATTATCCCGGCGAGAAAGCTATAATATCGAGCGGAATTACCTTGGACTTGAAATGGGAAAAGTACAAAAATGGTATCATGCGGGCTGCTGTGAAAGGGAATCCGGTTATGGATATGCTTATCGTAAACGGAGATTTGAGGTCTATGGCGCGTTATCCTGATTATGATAGAACAGCTGTTCGTTTTAATGGTACATCTGCTTTGGCAACAGCCCCGGAACGAGTGAAAAAATGGAAGAATCCGGAAGGAGGTTACCTTCATGCCATGCATAGTCATGATTGGGGTGATTTTCATTATCGTATTACAGGTAAGAATGAAAAGGGAGAGTTGCAACTGGAAGGTGGCTGGCAGAATAACCGTCCAATGGGAATCCATCCTGAAAACAGGATGGTAGAGAATATCTTTGAAGAACTGGATGCTCCGGGAGAATGGTACTATGATAAACAAGAAGGCTGGTTGTATTATTATCCTTTGTCCGATGAAAATATAGACGAGCTGGTGTTTGAAACTCCGCAACTTAAAAACTTGATTGAAATAGCAGGAACTTCATCCCATCCGGTGAAAAACATAACCATTGAAGGAATAGAACTGACGCAAACGATACGGACATTTATGGAACATTATGAGCCTTTGCTCCGTTCGGACTGGACGATATACCGGGGAGGAGCCGTTATTTTCAGGGGAACGGAAAAATGTACCCTGCGTGATTGCTATATCCATCATGTAGGTGGAAACGGTGTCTTTTTTGATAAATATAACCGCAATTCTGCAGTGGCCGGTTCTTACCTGACTTCTATTGGAGCCAGTGCTATCTGCTTTGTCGGAGATAGGGCGGGAGTACGTTCACCGAGTTTTAGGTACGGGGAATTTGTTCCTTTGGATAAAATGGATACTGTTAAAGGTTCTCAGAATGACAATCATCCTGCTTATTGTGAGGTCTATGATAATTTGATATGTACTATCGGTTTGTTTGAAAAGCAGATTACAGGAGTGGAACTTTCCATGTGCCGTAACATTACAGTAAGTCATAACAGTATTTACGATACTCCCCGTGCCGGAATTAATATCAGTGAAGGTACTTGGGGAGGACATATTATCGAATACAACGATATTTTTAACACCGTGAAAGAAACGGGCGACCATGGAACTATCAACTCTTGGGGGCGTGACCGTTTTTGGCATCCGAATTATAATGTAATGACGCAAATTACGGATGAAAACCCGGCATTGATTTTGGCAGATGTAATCGAACCTATCATTATCCGTCATAATCGGTTGCGTTGTGATAGAGGATGGGATATCGATTTGGACGATGGTTCCAGTAATTATCAAATTTACAATAATCTTTGTCTGAATGGTGGGATTAAATTGCGTGAAGGTTTTTATCGGACTGTTGAAAATAATATTATCGTTAATAATACGCTTCACCCGCATTTGTGGTTTAAAAATAGCGGAGATGTTTTTTCACGTAATATTGTAATGACCAAATATAAACCTATAAGAGTGTATGGCTGGGGCATGGAAGTAGACTATAATATCTTTACAGACAGTTTGTCGTATCTTGCAGCTCGCCAACTTGGTGGAGATGCTCATTCTATAGTAGCTGCAATCAAGTTTATAGATGCTGCGGAAGGTAATTTTAATGTAGCAGACGATTCTGAAGCGATAATGAAAGGAGGTTTCCGTAATTTTCCGATGAATAATTTTGGAGTGTTGTCTTCTCATTTGAAACAGTTGGCTGAAAGTCCTGTTATGCCCGTTCCGCTTGTGGCAGGTCATGTTACGGATATCAAGACGATGCTTTGGAAAGGAGTAACGTTTAAGAATCTGGATACATTGGAAGAACGCTCCGCTACCGGTATGGATACGGAACGGGGAGTTTATGTCGTTTCAGTAGATGCTTTGGGGAGTCCGGTCAGAGATTTTATTGCTCCGAATGACGCTATTCTTAGTGTAAATGGAAAGCCTGTCAATAATTTAGCTGATATGAAAGAGGCGTTGAAATATGTGGATACACAAAAAGAAGTCGAGTTCATTATTTTTAGAAATCAGAAGGAACATAAAATTGTTATTCCTCTTTGATTTTTATCTATGTCTCTCGCTTGATACTGCTATCAATATTACATAATGAAATAAATATCTATCATACTATCATTAATTTTAATATTCTTCTAATTATCAGATGAATAACTATGATAGATACCTTTTTTAAAAGGCATCTATCATAGTTTTACTGCGAAAATAGGGTATCTATCATTGATAAAACAGTCGAATAAAGGTTGCATGGGCGTGAGATGGCTTGTTTTTGTTACAATGACCCCGTATAAATCCGACTATCATAGCTTAATAATCCAACTTGAATGGCGTTAATTTTATAGCCCACATATGTGTGCCGTACAGCCTGCATATGTGGGCTGTACGGTTTGCATACGTGGGCTGTACAGCCTACATGTGTGGGCTATAAAAAGACTGATATTACCACTAGATTATTAAGTTGTCAAATATGGGTTTTCTTACTATAAAGTGTGCATTCTTATGCTTTTAAATGGGCATTTTACCCATATGTTACGCCAAAATAGACGCAGTATAGGAATGATAGATGCCCGTTTTCTGCAATAAAAGTATGATAGATACCTTTTTTAAAAAACATCTATCATACTTATTCATCTGATAATTAGAATAATGTGAGAATTGATGATAGTATGATAGATGTTTTTTTCTCTATGCAGTATTTAGTTCGGTTTTACTCCTTAGCGGGAATGAAATTATTCTTGTATCGCTACGCTTTCATTTCCGTAACGGTCTACGGCCGTAACAGCGAAATGCTTTTTAGCATTCCAAGGTAAGATAGGAGCATAGATATAACTTGTCTCCCGAATACTTTGTGCGACAATGTTTTCCGGTCGATTCGTGTCTACCGGATATTCGTTCGATGCATAAATGACATACATCGGATTGTTACGTGAGTCATTGTCAGTGGCAGCTTGCCACTTTAGTTCCGTATATCCATGATTGATATCAGTTACTTTCAGCTCGAACGGAGCCGTAGGCGGAACATTGTCCAGCCAGGGCATTGGTGGCTGTAAAGCCGGATATGCATAGAAATTTTCGGTCAGCTCATCGTAGATGCCTTGTGTGTTCTCCATAAGATACTTCACCCGGTAATGTCCTTCACCTGCCATTTTATGATTACGGATAAAGTTCATTTGGCGGTCTATCTCATCACGTGTCCATTTTCCTTCGTCGGGATGAAGGAAATAGATGCCGAGTCCCGGAATCACTTGCCGTCCGTTGCTCTGTTCTTGCCAGTCGAGGGCAAAAGGATAGAAACTGTTTCCCTGAAAATACATCATTGGATATATCTGATCCATGATACCTTCGCCAAGCCATCCTTGCGGGTCTTGATAAACGGAAAAGAAAGCATTCCACCCACGGGAAGGATAACGCGAAGTATCCCGGTATTTTCCTACCGGACTCGCACTGAGTTTCACCCATGGCTTCATCGCTTTTACACCTTTATATATATAACGTACGATTTCCGAGATATTATCCCGCCGCCATTGCTCTAGTGTACGCCCTTTACCATATCGTCGGAAGTCGTACTTGTCGGGGAAGAGAGGAGCATTCTCCGGATAGCGCAGGTAATCGAAATGTACCCCGTCTATATCATAACGGCTCACGACTTCCCGCACCAGTTTCATCAGATACTCTTTGGTGCCTGGATGTCCCGGATTAAGGAAATATTCATTTTTGTAAGGTACGCAAATATCTTTCACCCGTTTGGTGACAGACTGGCTGCCGAGAGAAGTAACGTGTTTTCTGTTTCCCAATGGGATAGTCACCATCCAGGCATGGCACTCCATACCTCGCTTATGACATTCCTCAATGGCAAAAGCGAGCGGGTCATATCCGGGATTTCCACCCGATTTGCCTGTCAGGATAGAGTTGAAAGGTTCGATGGATGAAGGATATAATACATCTCCGCGTGTACGTGTCTGAAACAGGATGGTATTGAAGTTGGCTGCTTTCAACTTATCGAGAATATCCACTAGTTCTTCCTTTTGCTTGCGGATACTTTGAGGACTTAAAGCACGTGTGCGAGGCCAGTCAAGACCATACAAAGCCGTAAGCCATGCGGCACGAACTTCATGTTTAGGCTGCGCAGCCACGAATAAGAAAGGAAACAAAAGTGAAAGAATGAAAATATATCGACGCATATTCTTTGTTTTTTGTTTTAAATCCCTGCAAAGTTAGTAAAAGTGTCGGTAATGTTGGGCTGTTTCGTGAGATTATGTTACATTTGCCAAGCTAAAAAAACGACACACTATGATAACATTTACTCTATGCCTGCTGGCGCTGATAGTAGGCTATTTTACGTATGGACGCCTGATGGAGCGCGTCTTTGGTCCCGACGACCGTAAAACACCGGCACTTACCAAGGCTGATGGAGTGGACTATATCCCTTTGCCAACCTGGAAGATATTCATGATTCAATTTCTTAATATCGCAGGATTAGGTCCGATATTCGGGGCGATAATGGGGGCTAAATTCGGAACTTCCTCTTATCTGTGGATTGTATTGGGAAGTATTTTTGCAGGTGCGGTGCACGATTATTTTGCCGGAATGCTTTCCTTGCGAAATGGCGGGGAAAGTTTGCCGGAGATTATCGGTCGTTATTTGGGGCTTACGACGAAGCAGGTCATGAGAGGATTTACCGTTATCCTGATGATTTTAGTAGGTTCTGTTTTTGTTGCCGGTCCTGCGGGGCTGTTGGCAAAGCTGACGCCGGAAAGCTTGGATGCGACGTTTTGGATAGTTGTTGTGTTTGCCTACTATATTCTGGCTACTTTGTTGCCCGTTGATAAAATCATAGGTAAAATCTATCCGTTGTTTGCGGTTGCCCTGCTGTTTATGGCAGTAGGAATCTTGGTGATGCTTTATGTCAACCATCCCGCTTTGCCGGAATTGTGGGACGGATTGCAGAATACAAATCCGGAAGCGAGTGAGCTTCCTATTTTCCCGATTATGTTTGTGAGCATTGCCTGTGGCGCAATTTCCGGTTTCCATGCTACGCAGAGTCCTTTAATGGCACGTTGCATGACTTCGGAACATCATGGACGCCCGGTGTTCTACGGTGCAATGATTACCGAAGGTATCGTTGCTCTTATTTGGGCTGCCGCTGCTACTTACTTCTTCCATGAGAACGGAATGGAAGAAAGCAATGCTTCCGTTATTGTGGATGCCATTACAAAAGAATGGTTGGGAGCAATCGGTGGGGTGCTTGCAATTTTGGGAGTGATTGCCGCTCCGATTACCTCGGGAGATACGGCTTTCCGTTCCGCCCGTCTGATTGTGGCGGACTTTCTGGGCATGGAACAAAAAAGTATACGCCGTCGTTTATACATCTGCATTCCGATGTTCGTGGTGGCTATCGGTTTGCTTTTATACAGTTTGCGTGATGCGAACGGATTTAATATGATATGGCGTTATTTCGCTTGGGCTAACCAGACTCTGGCTGTGTTTACCTTGTGGGCTATAACAGTCTTTTTGGCGGTATCCAAGAAACCTTATATCATAACTTTGATACCGGCACTGTTTATGACAAGCGTATGTTCAACTTATATATGTATTGCTCCCGAAGGATTGGGACTTTCGCATGCAGTCTCCTACGGCATCGGCATAGCGTGTGTAGTGATTGCGGCAGCTTGGTTCTATGTTTGGCTGGGCAAGCAGAAAACAAGAAAATTATCAGAATGAAGAAAATAAAGAAATCGACGGGAGTTGCGTTAGCATTCCTTATTTATGTATCAGTAACGGCGGCTTATTTGTTGCCACGTAACACAGAAGTTAGTCTGACAGAGAAAGTTCTGACAGTGGGCGTCTCTTATGTCATTGTCTTTCTTCTTTGGTTAGTGCTCCGTAAAAAGGAACAAATGCGCGAACGCCGCAAAAAAGACGAACAATCTATTCACTTAAAAAAGTAAGTTTATGAAGAAATTAGCTTTAGCTCTTTGCTTATTGGCAGTCTCTTTCACTGCACAGGCACAATTTGAGAAAGGAACTACGATTATTAATCCCTCATTGTCGGGATTGGACTTTTCGTATAGTAAAAATGATAAAGCAAAATTTGGTCTTGGCGCACAGGTCGGTACGTTCTTTGCCGAAGGCATTGCCTTGATGGTAAACGCCGGAGCGGACTGGTCGAAACCGGTAGACGAATATACACTGGGTACAGGAGTACGCTTCTACTTTAATAAAACCGGTATTTATCTGGGTGGCGGACTTGACTGGAACCGTTTCCGTTGGAGCGGTGGAAAACATCAGACTGACTGGGGATTGGGCATTGAAGCCGGATATGCTTATTTCCTTTCACGTACAGTAACCATCGAACCTGCTGTTTATTATAAGTGGCGTTTCAATGACGGTGATATGTCACGCTTCGGCGTTAAGATAGGATTCGGATTTTACTTGTAAATAAATTGAGATTTAATATATTCCCTCTTAGTAAGTAAAAGCTTATTAAGAGGGATTGATGTCTTGTTTAGTCTTGTTAGTTTATTCTTTTTCTTTTAAGATATAGAAACAACTGGTGCTTGTATAATTCCTTAGATAAGGTATTCTGGAAATCGTATTATTCAATTTATGTGGAGATAGCCCGAACTTTGTTTTATAATGTGGATTAATGAACCATAGTTGTCTATTTAGTATTATTAGATTAGTCTTTTTAATTAATCTTTCGAATAATTCTATTGATACCCTCGTCTTTTTGATGGAAAGCAATTCTTTGATACAATCCGTCTCCACTCTGAAGGCTTTTAGAAGTAATCGGTATATAAAAGTAGGGAATAAATGAATAAAAGGCAGATAGGAAAATATTCGGTTTCTGCATATTTGTTGGTGACCTCCAAATGGCATTTGCCATGCTGGGAATGACATAAAGACAATGCCTTGTGGTTTAAGGTATTTGCTCAAATTAGATAAGAACAGTTCTTTTTTTGTGATATGTTCAAATACATCATGGCAGATAATAATATCAAAATTCGATTCCAATTCCTTTAGCTTAAATATATCTGATGCTATAAATTCACCTTTTGCATGAAGCTCATTAAAAAAGTTTTTTGCGTCTTTGATACGACTTTTAGCCATATCAACCCCGATGGTATTACATCCTATTTCCGAGAAAGGAAGCAAATTACCTCCATCACCACAACCAATTTCCAACACATTCATTTCTGCTTCTATTGTATGCCAATTTTGGATATAGGGGATAAAGTAGTTTCTACTTGTTATAGATAATTCTTTGAAATATATATTTCTGTTCTTATGACGCTCTTGCATAATAATAGTTTCATGTGTAAAGATGGGGGTGCATTATGACGACACACCCTCATTCAAAATTCTAAATTCAATATGTGAAAATATCTATTTGGGAACCAGCATTAACAGTAAAAGGAGTGTTGATTGTTACGGATTCTCCAGCATTAAATGTGAGTTTTGCTCCATTTGTAACTGCTACATTCTCTGATTGGATAACCCAACCGGTGATAGTTTGATTTGATGATACTGTTTGGTTATTGAAAGTAACAATATTTCCTCCTGCGGTAGAAATGGCTGCAAAAGCATTACATAAACCATATCCCATTTCATTATTCCAAGTGCCATTAGAACGGCTCGAAGTTGTTGTATAAGAATAGCTGCCTACTTTTTGCGCAGTTTTTTCAATGATGTTTACCACCTCCTTACCTGTTAAATTAGGATTAATAGAAATAATTAATGCTGCTAATCCTGTTACATGCGGTGCTGCCATAGAAGTGCCACTCATATATCCTGTACTGTTATTGGGCAATGTTGACCATATATCGGTGCCTGGAGCAACGACATCAACAGATGTTCCATATGATGAAAAACTAGACCTTCTATTAGAATTGTCTATTGAACCAACAACAAGAATATCAGGTGAAAAACTTGCAGGATAATCTGCGGTTGGACTATTTTGATTACCAGCAGCAAAAACAACTACCATTCCTTTTCCATTTCGACCAGATTTTATGGCTGTATTAATGGCATCTTCCAAAACAGAACTATGTAATTCTTGAAAATATCCCCCTTGGTCGCCCCATGAGTTATTAATAACTGCTGCGCCTTGAGTTCTTGCATAGCTAATGCCGGTTGCGAGTTGACTACTTATAGTAGGAGTGATACTTAAACTATGGCTAATAGATAAAATAGTGGATTGGGGAGCAACTCCTGCAATTTGAATATTATTATGGTTCGCTCCTATAATTCCACCGACATGTGTGCCATGGTTACCACGAACTACAGAAGGAGAACTGCCGTTAATTATGTCATAAGATAAAGAACTGTAATTATTGGCAAATTCTTTGTGGCTTTTATCCACTCCTTGATCTAAAACTGCTACAATGACATCAGATTTTCCTTTTGTAATATCCCAGGTACTACAAAGTTCCATTTTATTTAATCCCCATTGTTTACTGAAATCTGGTTCAGAAGGGCAGTCGCTAGGTTTAAAATTGAACATAAATGCCGGATCTACATTCTCAAATTTTCCTGTTTCGTAGAAAAAATTAGATATAGATAGTCCGTTTGAAGAGATTGGTGCTCTTAATAGATACCAATTAGGCATATAGTCAATTTCTTTTATTATTTCTACTAATTGTTCTTTTGCTATATCTTTTAGAAGTTGGTAGTCTTCTTTTGATTTTGTTTTCACATAGAAGTATTCACTTGTTGCTACATAATTTTGTTCATTTTTCCCAAATACAGGAGCAACGTAAATACCTTCATTTCTAAGTTCGGATGCAATAGAAATAGATTTATTATTTGTAGAGCTTTCTTTTAATTCTACAATCTTCCAATAATATTTCTCTTTTTCTATAAAATTTCCACTTCGTACATTGGGTCCAACAGCAATAGCTTTTGATTTAAAATGTATGGATTCTAATTTTGAACTATCTAGTGAAGAGAGATAATATAGATCTTTAACAGAAGAAATTCCTATTTTCTCTCCATTATACCAATAGTAATAGTCTGTCTCATTTGCCAAGGTGCGTGTTGTTGCTTGGCTGTTCCTATCGTTAGATAAGATATCATTATATGGTGCGTCATTACATGAAACTATTGTCAAAAAGCTGAAAGCAAATGCAATAGAGTGTATAATGTTCTTGTATTTCATAATAGGATTTATTTATTGTTTTTTTAATTCTTCAATTTCAGCTTGCAGGGTTTTAATTGCGTCAATCATTACAGGTATAATGGCTGTGTAATTAATTAATTTATTTCCATCTGGGTCTGTTAGAACAACATTTGGCAGAATTTTCTCAACTTCTTGGGCTAATAAGCCTATTTCTTTCCCATTTCCTCCTGTCTTGAATTTATTCTGTGCTGAATTGTCGGAAAAAGTATATGAAACAGGGCGTAATTTGAGAATTCTGTCTAGACTATTGTCCAATGATTGAACATCAGTTTTTGCACGTGCATCTGAATAGTTATACACATTTTTCACTTGAATACTATTGAAAGTATTCGTTTTGGTATTGTAGAATACAACTTGATCATAATGGCTTGCGAGACGAGTTGCTGCTGGCGATACATCAATCTGAAAAAAATTGCTAGTCCTACATTTGAAATACATACCGCTTCCATAAATGGTCTGGCCATAAAATTCATATGGCGTAGTGTCACCAATTGTGAGTTTGCCATTTGAATCATACTTGATTTGCGCACTAATAGTTGTACATACACTTAATACTACTAGAGTCAGAATAGCTCTTGAAATTTTAATAATACTTGCTTTCATAGCTGAATAGTTTTAATTTGAAACAATTGAAATTACTTACTATAATTATGATAAACTATTCCCTGAAAGACTGCATGGTAATCGTTGTTTTTTTTACCAGGATAAGCGAATACCTATAGGCAATGTCATATTGAATGGCTTTGTAGTCCTAATTGTATTCAGTTTATTTCCGTTGTTAAAGTAGTATCGTAAATTAGGTTCTGCATAAATTCCGATAGAGGGAGTTATATGATACTGGATGCCTATACCAAAATCGGCTGACCACTGTAAATGTGGATATAGGTTACTCTTTTTTTGAGATATAATTTGCCCATTTTCAGATGTAAGTTCTTCTGAAGTAGCCCTTACTGGTATATCCAAAGTCATTCCAGCGGAAGTATATAGAGAGAATCTTCGTAGTTTCCATACATTGAAAGAGCCTTTGATTGGGATTCCTACATAACTGATTTTTTGTATATTCTCTAAATAAGAATCGCCAATGACAGTAAAGTCAGAACGTAGGTATGTATATTGTATTCCAGTTTCTATGCCCCAATATTCATTTATATTCTTACGCAACGAAAGCGATAATGTAATAGGGATGTGGTGGTATGATTTTTCCAGTACTTCTTTGGAATGTCCGGATGAAATATCACCGGGAATTCTTGATTTGTGAGAGTTGATTTGTTTTTCTCCACCTGAATAAGATAAAGCCAACGACCAATTTCTTTTATCGTTGGAAAGTTGTTTTGGAGTATAGGTACTATAAAACTCTTTCTGCTTTTTGGTATCTTGATTTTCTATTATCTGGTGATTAGAGAGTTTAATACTGTCTTTTTCTTCTGCAACACTGTCTTGTAAAATAACCTCTTGTTTGGATATCTTTCCTATAGATTCAGATTTTGCATACAGAGGAGTAGTTACATGATTTAAAATTGTTTTTATGGAATCTTTTGTTAATATGCTTTGGACTTCTTGTTTTTTCTCTTCTTGTGTAGTCGCAATTTTTTGTTCTGTAATAATGGCTTTCTTAGATGTATAGAGCCATATTTGTATAAAAATAATAGATGACAATATAAATAATCCAATCATCATACGGTATTGGGAGATGAGTTTCCGCAACATATCTTTCGCTCTTGATAATTGCGATGAGGAAGAATGAGGAGCTATATCTAGCAATAAACCGATTTCTTTGTGAGACAATCCTTCTAATACAGCTAATTTGAATACTTTGTTATAGCCTTCCGGAAGTGATTCTATCATTCTGAGCATTGTTTGGTAAGCTGGAAAATCATTAGAGGGAAATGTGTCAATGGGGGCTTCATCTTCACTCATTTCTTCTAAAGAGATTGTGGACATCGAACTGCACTGTTTTAAATATCTTAAAGATATATTTTTCATAATCGTTCCCATCCAATATTCTAATTTTTCAGGAGAATGCAGGGAATCTATAGAGGTGAAGACGATAATAAAGCCGTCATGTAGAAGGTCTTGTGCGATTTGTCTGTCAGAAACATAATGAAAACAGATTTTTGTCATCTTATCGGCATAGGTTTGGTAGAGCCAGCTTAAAGCTTGCTTATCTCCTTTTTTACATAATTCTATGAGATTCTTTTGGTTCATGTGTTTTTACGTTCTATACGACACTCTATTTTAAATATGATATACAGAAGCCCAAAAGACTGCATGGCTTTCGGGATTTTAACATTCGTGTTCGTTGTCTGTTAGTGTAAGATGAGGTACATCAAAAATGGAGTAAGTCTAAGAATAGTTAATTGATTGGTCGTTTGCGTGTCAGGCTAGTTGCTTGTGTCAAGAAGTAAAAAACGCAATTCGGATGAAAGAAGTAAGATGCAAGGCTTTGAACACTCCTTCTAAAAGTAGAGAGTACAAATGCCTTGCATATATGGGGGGAGATTAAGATACAATGAATCTTAGGAAATTAATCACTGCTATCTCAGTTTTTCTTTTAAGAACTGTCCCGTATAGCTTGCTCCGCAAGCGGCTACTTCTTCCGGTGTACCTACCGCTACGATATTTCCGCCTTTGTCTCCGCCTTCCGGTCCGAGGTCGATTACATAATCGGCACATTTGATAACATCCATATTATGTTCGATGATGACAATGCTGTGTCCCCGTCGGATGAGTGCGTCGAAGGCATCCAGCAGTTTGCGGATGTCGTGGAAGTGCAGTCCGGTGGTTGGTTCGTCAAAGATAAACAGGGTCGGGTCGGCTTTCTCCTGACTCAGATAGAATGCCAGTTTTACACGTTGGTTTTCACCACCGGATAGGGTAGAAGAGGATTGGCCTAATTTGATATATCCCAG
>OJJH01000133.1_pt1 | contig 35807 bp, 24 predicted proteins | sample 1596251 | NCBI WGS metagenome assembly OJJH01 (sample SAMEA4350153, study PRJEB24818) | metagenome | biome: human; feature: gut; material: faeces | place: Denmark | collected 2013-09
ACATAGCACACAGAATAGCACTCAGCGTAGGAACGGAAAGCGTTTTTGATGATAAACGTACCAATAGATGCAATAGCCACACAAATATCAAAGTATTACACAAATTAAATAGCCATCCCTTACCTATCAACGCGCAAAATATTTGTAAGATAACATGTGACGTAAAACGACCATTTACAGAACAATAATGATGCCACATTGATGGAAAAATTTCCCCTAACGAAATAATAGGCATTGAGGTAGGACGCACAATTTCACTATGCTCATCATAATAAAAATGATAGGCAAAATCATCGTGAAGAAATGGTGTATTAGTATTTAATACAAACATTCCCACAGCTATCACAGCTAATAATACAATATATATTATGTCGTTTCTTTTCATACTCTTCTACCTAGAATATATAAAATGTCTACTACTCCAAAATATCTTGAATATGATATAACGGTCGCGCCTTAACCTCTTTATATATCTTACCTATATAAATACCAACCATACTCATACATATGAGAAGCATACCGGTACTCATCCAAATTGAAAGCAGAATGGAAGCCCAACCACTAACAGCAGAACCAACAATCAGTGAATATATTACATCCACCAAAATAACTAAACTAATGATTAAAAATAGGATACCTAAATCAAGTATCATATATATAGGTTTTATTGAAAATGATGTAATACCATCAAGAGCAAGATTTAACATTTTTGACAATGTATATTTCGATTCTCCACCCAAACGCTCACTTATTACATCATCTACTGTCGTTGAAGGAAGCCCAATCATAGGTATAAGACCACGCAAATATAAATTTTTTTCATGATACTGAGCCAACATGTTCAGTGCGCGTTTACTCATCAAGCGAAAATCCGCATGATTAAATACACTCTGTACCCCCATCTTCTCCTGTAACTTATAAAATGCTACTGCAGACATTCTTTTCAACAAAGGATCTGCCGTTCTTGAAACTTTTACACCGTAAACTATATCATTGCCCTCCTCATAAGCTTTTATCATATTCTCTATTGCATTCAAATCATCTTGCAAATCAGCATCTATAGTTATAATTGCATCAGCCCAATCTTTTACATTCATCATACCTGCCATAATAGCATACTGATGCCCTACATTATGCGCTAAATTCAATCCCTTGAACCTTACATTTGAAGCATGCACATGAGAAATAAGTTCCCATGTATTATCCTTACTCCCATCGTTGACAAACATAATAAAGCTATCTGCACTAATTACTTTTCTCTCTATCAAAGAATCAAACAATCCATTCAATCTAGCAACAGAAGATTCTATTACCTTCGCCTCATTATAACAAGGCGACACAATTCCTAGCTTTATCATTTCATTTTAGTATTAAAAACAACAATTTTTTGAATAAAATAATTCAATACAACATACAAGCACATACCTATGCACATTGCAATATTTTCCTGGACTTTAATTGGCTGTGTATTCAACATCCACATAGTAACAGGCTTAGCTACTCCAAAACCAATAAAATAACAAAAAAAGACTGTTGCAATAAATTTCAAGACTTGCAACCATGACTTATCACGATTTTTAAATGTAAAAAACTTGTTTAAAAAATAACTTATACAGCCCCCTACAATATAATTCGCTGCAGAGGAAAACCAATATGAGCAACCGACGAAATTATACAATAAAAACATGATTCCGGTTCCAACGATAGTATTTATTACACCAACCATAAGAAATCGTATCATAGTGAGATCAAAAAGTTTATTTATCATATACAATTCTTATATTTTATATTCTTCGACACCAAGTATTGCATTAATGATATTCTGAGAGGCCGATTTCCCATGAGGTGGCAAAAGATAATTACTATAAAATTCTTCACGCTGGCTAATCAATAAATCCTCACCTTCAATCACATGCTGGATAAAATTTTCTATATCTACTTTTGAAAAGCCTTTATCATGTAATTCTAAGGCCTTTTGAGCAAATTCATTCAAATCATCTCTTCTTGTTTTCTCCATTAGCGGATTCACAAGAAACAATATTGGTTTTTTTATATAGCAATATTCAAGCGTGAAAGAATCACAATCATGAATCAATGCATCACTGTATTTAAACAATCCTAAATACTCACCTTCCATTAATTGAGTATTTTCCATAGTTGCCCAACAATTATAATAATGCTCAGTTCTCTCTACCCCCCATAACTTTATTAGTTTTTTCTTTAAGAAAGGGTGGGGCTTAAAAGCAATCTGAACTTTATCCTGATATTTATCGGCTAGTTCTAACATAAAATCACAAACCTCCAAAAAACATGAAATAGATATAAAACTATTACTTACAGATAGTGAATGATGAGGAGCATAAATTATTCTTTTCTTATTGATACTTTGCTCTTTCCAAGGGTCTATAAAGTTATCTTTGGGCATAGCCAATTCATCTTGGATAGGCATACCTGTTATGACAATATTTTTACCCTTTATCAAAGATACCTTCCCAAATTTTGCCGTTAATTCATTTTCAACATACATCTGCCAACAATACCTATATAGTTGCTGGTCTATAACCCATCTGTTTTTTTCTTGTACAGATAACGTCCTCATAGAATAATGAACATCACATAAAAGAGATTTTGCCTTAGACTGAACTATATATGATACCTTTTCTGAAATAAAACTTTCATAGGGCTGCTGATAAAATGTTATATCTGCCGCTACTTCCTGAATATTTGCACTATACAATTCTGTATATTGATACTCCTTTATCTTTAAGTATTCTATTAAAAGATTGTACCTTCGTATGGACTCCGAAGCAATATCTGCTGTTAATAAAGTAGTCCCTATTACAGGTTCAAAGCGTGGATGCTCTAACATTGCTCTATATAATTCTTCAGTTTTCCATACCGCTAAATCGCTTAAAACAAATAACACTTTTACCTTATTTTTAGCCCTAAGGTCTCTCACCATCCTAGGAATATCTCGTCTATAAAGATATAAGTTAAACCGGCTTAGACTAACAGAGACCAAATACAACAAACTATATAAGAAATTTACCATATCCTACAATACTTTTTAATTAAGGGTATAACAAACTCCGCAAATATCAGATCCTTTTTTAACAATAAAAAAGTCACATAAAGCAAGATTGATATGATTGCTCCCATTACAATAATGCAAATATTTGGCAAGTTTAAGAAAGATAATATATACGATGGCAAACATGCTATTAAAGACAAGAAAGCATACGGCAAAAAGTCTTTTACCTGTGTTACATATCCAAGCCTAAAGATTTTCCCTGTATAATAAGTATTAAACATCAAAGCTATCTGTTCATAAATAACCTTTGAAACACATATACCAATTACTCCAAATGGTATTGAAGCAACAAGTATCACCGTAGAAACCAGCCTTTTATATATTTCCAATTTCAACACATAATCGCTTCTTCCAGTAACCTTTAACACATTTATGTTTAATCTTTGAATATGGTCAAACATCGCAGAAAAGATAAATATTTGGAGATAAATAACGCATTCTAGCCATTTTTCAGTTAACAGCAGTAATACAATAGGTTTTGCTAAGGCCGCTAATAGTAAAAGAGCAAACATAATTACCATAGAGGTACTTTTTATATACTTCCTATAGATTATTATAAGATGCTCTGTATCATCCTGAATTCTTGCTAAAATTGGATATGTTACTCTTCCCAAGATATCCATCATTGTGCTAGCTGGTAATTGAGCAAGCCCTGTTCCACGACTATAATAACCAAGATCTTTTACTGTAAAAAACTTACCAATAATAAGTGGTGTTAAATTCGAATAAATTGTCCATAACAAATTCCCTGCTAATAACTTGCTTCCAAATTCAAATAACTCTTTAAAAGATTCTTTTGAAAAAGAAAACATAGGATACCATTTTGCAATTACCCATATCATGCACATATGAAAGACTCTGGAAATGACACTTTGCAATACTAATGCCCATACACCATAGCCTAAATATGCTAAAAATAATCCTATCACACCCGACACAACAGTGGACACGACATTAACCTTTGCAAGTGCCTTAAAATTCAAATGATTTGTGAGTCTTGAAATCTGAACAGACTCAAAAGCACCTATTATAAGCGTCAAACAATATACTTTGACAATTGATGTCAAAATAGGCATTTTAAAAAAATCTGCAATAAAAGGGGAGCAGAAAAATAGTATTACATAACATACTATAGAGATTGCTATATTAAAATAGAAAACAGTACTACAATCTATGTCCTTTAAGTTTTGTTTACGTATCAATGCTTGCCCAAAGCCACTATCAATAAATGTTCCAGACACTGCCATAAATACCGCAAGTACTCCGATTATTCCATAATCAGATGGAGAGAGTAATCGTGCAAGAATAATACCAATCACAAAGGCTATAGCCTGCGTGCTAAAACTCTCTATCGCAGTCCATTTGACTCCTGATAAGGTCTGTTTTTTTATACTTTCTACCATTAGATTAAGTTACTTCTTTATTGATATATTAATATACTTATACAATGATGCGATTAAAATAGTCACAACAAAGCTTATTGCGATATACAGATAATAGTGTTCTACCATAAAGACGCCCCCAAATATTGTAGATAGTGCCAACATGGGTATACGCTGATAGATATACAGCGGAAAAAGGTGGCTACCACTCCATGAAAGAACCTTGCTCTTTATTCTAATCATATATGAAAAGAGTACCATCACCGCACACATAAAGACTGCTGTTATATTAGCAACAACACCGAAATATTTCGGCATATTTGCATTATAGAAAAAAACAAATCCAAGAATAGAAACAATAAGAAGAGGCCAATAATACTTCTTCATCTTAAACTCTATTTGAGCTTTCCACCAAGCAAAACAAGCTCCTGCTACATACGCATAAATAGTATCGTACCACCAATGCTCTTTAAGAAAATACAATACAACAGTATACAGCAAAACAACTACAATCAAGGCATAAATCATTTCAGTGGTTGAGCCAAACAGTTTGTAACATAACCATGTAAGAACATAGCAAATACATATACAGAATATATACCAATTACTATTACCGATATCCGTCCAACCTGTAAATGCCAACAATGTATTTATTAAATCAAGATGTATGCCTAAGTACAAATTCAATATTATAAAGAAAAAAACCGCTATGTTAAAATTAGCAACTGTTGGCAGCACTCTATTAATCAATAATTTATCTGCATACTCCTTTTTATTTTTGACTGCAATCATCACTCCATATCCGGAGTAAAAAAGAAAAGGTACAACAAGTAACTGACGAATATATCCATTTGCAATATATAGCAACTTATCCCAATAATTGAAACAAGGTAAACTCCCCATATAGCCACTTATATGACAGATAAAAACCACCCAAATAAATATTCCTTTTATGCTATTGGTCGTATCTTTAGAAATATAATCTGCATTATAATTTTCGCCTTTGTCTAAAGGACGTAAATTAAAAAACACTACCGCCAACAATATTACATACAATATTATCATGCCTATACTGTTATCTCAATAGCACTATTTATACATTCTTCCATAGTCTCTGCTATTGCCACAGAAATATTTTCAGTCACATAAGCAACCTTATTTTGGATTATTGCCTTAACGAACGAAGCTATCATATTACGAATTCCTTCACCATCAAGTTGATAAAAAAAACGTTTATTTTTCATTTGGTCTTCATAGCGAATCTCAAAATAATCAGTTTTCCACCATGGAGCTGGCACATAAATATACCCCTTTGTACCTGCAATTACCAATTGCCCTTCTGCTTTTACACCTATACCAACTTTGATAGATGCCACAGCATTCGGATATAACCAATCTATCTTGGTAAATGTATCAAAGTGCAAGTTATCAGGATGGAAACTAGATACAATATATCGATTAATATATTTTGTACCAAGGAGTTGAAAGATAGGCAACATGGCTGTTGGTCCCCAAGCTGTAATACTATTCCATGTTCTATTCAACGCCTGTTTATTAGTAATATTATTCAAACTTGTACAAACTGCATCTATTGACACGATTTTCCCTATCTTTCCAGTTTTCGCCATCAATATCATACGAGCATAAGCAGTAGAATAAGCAGTTTTAATACCAGCATAAAGTATACATTTATTTTTATCAGCCAAAGCAAAAAGCTCTTCTGCCTCCTTTGCCTTGAGAGCAATAGGTGATTCGTAAATCACATGTTTCTTTTGCTCCAACGCATATTTTATCTGCTCATAATGTTTAAATGGGTGTGATTGAATGTAAACAGCATCACAATCAGCGACCAAATCTTTGTAACTGATATAAACAGAAACTGCTTCTAAACCAGTCATTTCCAATTCTGCATTAAGCGTCAAAAAGCCTATAACTTTGGCTCCATTAACGAACTTACACTCATTGGCAAACTTATTGACTATATGTGTATCTCCAACGAGACCTAAACGAATTTCTGCTCCCTCACTACGTAGTTCAGTACTTGACACCCCCTGCGTACGCTCAAGGTAAACCACCTTACAGTAGTCTTTGAGGTAGTCAAAATATCCTAGCCAATCAGAGCCAACAGTAAATATATCGACATTATACTTTTGGATATCATCAATTTTCTGTCCCTCATATTGCTCAATAATTATTTCATCTGCAAACCCAGTTGCACGCACTGCCTCTACACGTTCCATGAGCGACTGCTGAACATTTATCTTACCACGCGAAATATCAAAATCATCAGAAGTTACCCCTACAATAAGATAGTCACCTAATGCTTTAGCACGCTCCAATAACCGAATATGACCAAAATGCAGAAGATCATATGTACCATAGGTTATTACTTTTATCATGATTCTTTCTTGTTATATAAGTCCACGTTTCTGCAAATCTTTTAATGCATTAATAAGGATGGTGTTATCTTTCTCAGTTAGACATCCTATATGCCCAACACGAAATATTTTTTCAGCCATATCACCACCATTAGGGCAAATCCAAATATTGTACTCATTTTTCAGTATAGTGAAGATGTCATAAGCCGATGCATTAATAGGATGTAAAGAAGTTACACCATTGGCTGGTGATTCTGCAACTATCTCAACAGGTAAATCCTTAATACGGTTACGGAAATCCATTGCAAGGGCAGCGCATCGAGCAATCTCTACATCAACACCACCGTTTGCCTCAATCTGTTTTAAACGCGCATTAATTTGGATGAGTGTTCCAACTGCTGGTGTAAAAGGGGTCTGTCCTCGTTCAGCATCCCTTAACGCAAGCTTTAAATCAAAATACATACAACGCGGTTTATTACAATACACACGTTCAATAGCTTCAGGAGAGAGAATAATTAATGAGATACCAGGTGGACAAGCCAATGCCTTTTGCGAACCAGTTATCATAACGGCCACACCCAACGCTTTCATATCAAATTCATCACAAAGGAAAGAACTGATAGCATCCACTACAAGAAATATATTATTTCGCTTACAAAAATCAGCTATCATGTCAATATCATAATGTACGCCAGTTGATGTTTCATGCACATTTACAAGGAGTCCTGTATAGCCTTGACCTTCATAAGGAACAAGATGTTCGGAATTCAGAGCCTTACCAATCCCTAATTTAATGGTTGAGTGAGGTATTTGATAAATCTCGGAGAGTTCTTCAAAACGCTTACCAAAACTACCACCATTGATAATTATAAGTTTATCACTTTGTGTAAAACAGTTAGCAACCGTAGCCTCCATCGAACCGGTACCCGACATGGTCATAAAGCAGACACGTGCATTCTTATCCGCCTTTGCAAACTGCTTTACAAGACGTTCGTTCTCAAGTATCATATCAGAGAATTCCGGTGTACGGAAATATGGAACTTGCAACGTTCCTATGGCGCGTATCTCTTCTGAAGATTGAACAGGTCCAACTGTAAAATTAAGCAAATTTGTTTCTATCATAAATTATTTATCCAATGTTTCAAACCTCGAATTCTTCGACTTAAACTCCGGCACCGTTCTCTTCATCAACTTCACCGTCTCCCATATCTTCACTGAACGAGACAATTTCTCAAACTCATCATAAGTTTCTACAATATCTGCATACTCATATCTCCGAACCTTAGCTATCTTTATCTTCTTATGATGAGTAGGAATCGTATTCTCTTCATTACTCAAAACTTCCTCATACAATTTCTCTCCCGGACGAAGACCCGTAAATTGAATCTCAATATCCTCTCCCGGCTTATATCCCGCCAATTCTATCATACGGGTAGCCAAGTCCACAATCTTCACAGGTTTGCCCATTTCGAATACAAAGATCTCATTTCCTTCCCCCATAGTAGCGGCCTCCATCACCAAGCGACACGCCTCGGGGATAGTCATGAAATAGCGTATGATATCAGGATGTGTCACGGTGACGGGACCGCCATTTTCTATTTGTTCCTTGAAACGGGGAATCACCGAACCATTACTGCCTAGGACGTTGCCGAAACGAGTAGTGATAAATTTGGTTTTACCCTTTATCTTACCTTCTTTAATTGCATAACTCAAACTCTGCACATAGATTTCCGCCAACCGTTTGGAACACCCCATCACATTGGTAGGATTGACAGCCTTGTCCGTGGAAACCATTACCATCTTCTCCGCACCATACTTCACAGCCATATCCGCTACCTGACGGCTACCTGTGACATTCACCAAGACAGCTTCACAAGGATTTTCTTCCATCAGCGGAACATGCTTATAGGCTGCTGCATGAAATATGATTTGAGGATGATAAATTTCAAATACCATACGCAGACGGTCTATCACACGGACATCTCCTATCACCGGAACAAAATCAAGGTTAGGGTACTTCCGCTCGCACTCAAGACGAATGTTATGCAAAGGCGTCTCGGCAGAATCAAACATAATCAGTTTACTGATATTCATCTGCGCCAATTGACGGCAAAGTTCACTACCGATACTACCGGCAGCTCCTGTAACCATGACCACCTTTCCACTGAATTCATCTGCGACCTCACCCATATTGATATTAATCTCAGGGCGTCCCAGTAAGTCTTCGATTTTTACCGGACGTACCCATTGATGAAAATTCCCGTCTTCATCAGCTTCACTGATAGAAGGAGCAATGAGTGTCTTTATATGGTTATCCTTGCAGTATTGAAGCAAACGGCTCTCTTCCGCACGGGTCGACTCATTGTGAGCAAACAGGATACCTTGAATATGGCGTTTATGGACTAGTTGCTGGAAAGTCTGCTCGTTCGTAAAATAATAGATAGGCAATTCGGCCAGACGACGATGCTTATAGATAGTGCCATAGCAATAAAACCCTACCACTTTATAATGAGAGCTATGCAACAAGCGAGTCTTCAAGGCTACGCTCTGATCGTCCGTTCCATAAATCAAGATACGCATATTCTCCTTGTTCATCATGTCTATCAAGGCCTCGTAGATAATAACCATTACCATTCGGGATGTAGCAAATGCAATGATAGTCAACATTCCATCAAATAGGATAAACAGAAGTTTCTGATTGGCCGATAAGCCGTCAAAAGTCAGGAATGTAAAGACAGCAATTCCTACACATGCCATCTTAAACAATGAACTACAAATGAGCGGCCATAAACAGCGCAGTTGAGAGTAACGAACCGTATTACGGTATGTATGAAACAAATAGGAAGCTATAGTAGTAGCAACCGCTGCTAAAGCTCCGACCTGAATCATTCCCCAACCATTCAGTAATGTGCCCGTAAGATAATGTATCCACCAATAAGTGAAACAGGTGGAAGTCACCGAAATGACTAAGTCAATTCCCCATATTATCCAGTAACTAAAATAAGTCCTGCTTATATACCGGATAAATTTTTCCAAATTTTGTTTCATCTCTATTATTTATATTCCCCATATTTATAACCATACCCGTAGCCATAACCATATCCGTAACCATACCCATACTTTTTCTTCTCAATATGGCTGTCATTCAATACAATACACAAGTGATTAAACTTACCTTCCTTGTGCAGTCGTTCCAATTCCGGAAGATAGCGACGGTCAAGTTGTCCGTCACGAATGACATACAAAGTCAGTTCTGCTACACGATTCACAATGGCGGCATCTGCCACAACTTGTGCCGGAACATTATCCAATATGATATAGTCATAGCGTTTCTTCAGTTCCTCTATTAATTTCTCCAACCGGTCACTCATCAATAGTTCGGAAGGATTAGGCGGAATAGGACCAACAAACAGGGAGTCGACAGACGGATGAATCAGTCCTTTATCCAAAATGCTGTCAACATCATTGTGTTGTCCAGACAGGTATGTGCTCAATCCATCTTTATGTTTAATTCCCGCCAATTTACTTTGCGTTCTCTTACGCATATCAGTATCAACCAATACCACTTTTTTCCCGGCAATAGCGATTGCCACCGCCAGATTGCGGGATACGAACGACTTTCCTTCTCCCGGCATAGTAGAAGTGAACATGAGAACACGCGCATCTTTCGCAACAAAGTTTATATTGGCACGAAGCAGACGAAACGACTCGGAAATAATGTCATTCTTTTTATCGTCTACCACAATGGCATCGTCTGCCATATTTTCTTTACGGGAAGGAATCTCACCTAAAAGTGGAATAGTGGTATAATCTTCAATATCCTTTCTACCGCGGACGGACGTATTCCATAACATGATTAGTATCTGGATTCCCAACGGGATAGCCAGTCCTACAACTAAAGCTGCCAGCAGAAAAGTTGTAGAATGAGGTGCGATAGGGGCATTGGAACCAAATGGAGATTCCACTACACGGATATTCGCTTCCGTTACTGCCAGTTGCAGTGCGTTTTCTTCACGCTTGTTTAACAGGAAAGTATATAATGCTTCTTTGATGGATTGCTGACGGATAATGCTTAATGCCATCTTCTCTTGCTTCGGAACAGCCTGAATTTCAGAGTTGATCTGACGTTCTACTGCACGAGTTTTCTCCAACCGTAGACGAAGATTCTTTATATAATTATCCATGGAGCCGGAAATTACCGTACGCATCTCTGCCAGATTCTTATCTGCAGTCTGTACAACGGGATTCTTTGCACCGGATTCAGCCAACAGATGGTTACGTTGAAGCATCAATTCATTATAAGCAGTGATCTGACTTTGTACACTTGCATCTCCAACACCGGATACATTAGGTATTAACTGATTGTTTCGGGTAGCATCCAATAAATAGCTTTTAATGGATTGGGCAATGGACAATTCCGTTTCCATCTGAAGATTTTCCGTTTTCATCCGGCTACTTTCAGCAAGAAACTGCGTTCCGTTTCCTTCCGAACCTATAATCCGGTTACGCTGCTTGAAGTCAGTCAATTCTTCTTCTACATCGCCTAATTCTTTACCGATTACTGCAATACGTTCATCTATAAACTTGGCAGTATTTACCGCTATGCGGTTCTTGTCTTCAATGATAGTTTCATTATATACATTAATCAAAGCGTTCAGGATCGCATCAGCACGGGATACATTATCTCCCGTACAGGTAATCTGTACCATAGAAGTTCCTTTACCTGCAAGCGAAGTTGAAATACCACCTTTATATATGGACGCTGCCACTTCGGGATTCATTCGTGTCACCAGGACAGGCTTACCTATATAGGTACTAAGATTTTCAGGTCTCAAATTCACTACGATTCTTCCGGCTTCTGTTTGAATGGTATCACCATAAGCGTATTTTTCACCCGAAATGGAGTAGTTCTTAACATCCAATGGAGTGACATTCGTACGATAGTAAGTATGATATGGGTCTATGAAGTTTACTTCAATCGGAGATTCAGCATATAAAGATGTATTACGGAAAAAGCCTTCTTTCTCATATGATACATCCAGATGCAGGCGATTGACAACCTCACGCACTAATTGATAAGAACGGAGTATAAACATTTCATTTTCCACACCACTACCGGTAACTCCACCCTGCAACTCCAACATAGCAGAGATGTCAGAATTTGTACTCTTCCCTCCCGTTTTTACCAACATCACAGCCTGATGCTGATAGATGGGAACTAAAGTACGGGTATAAAGGTAAGCTATACTCACACAAATAAACACCGAAAGAGCAAACCAGTACCAATTAGCGATTATTAATTCAACGACATCACGTAAATTAATATTAAATCCGCTTTCTTTGACTGTTTTCTCATTATTTTCTTGTGTATATTCCATCTTTTTATTTTGCAAGAATAAATATTAATGATAATACAGAAGCTAATACGCCAATAATACTACTACCGGCAGACAGATAGGTAAGTGCGGAACTTCCTTTCACATTAATAGCCTTGTTGGGTTCCACATAAACTACATCATTCTGCTGAAGATAAAAAACGGGGGAATTCAAAATATCTTCTCCCGAAGTAAGATCAACGCTATAACTCTTACGTTCACCATTTTCCTCTCGGATAACCAGAATATTCTCCCGATGGGCTGTCGGCGGTAAATCACCTGCCAATCCGATAGCTTCGAGTATGGTAACACGTTCACCGGGCAAGTCTTTTACTCCGGGACTGCCCACTTCACCGAGCACTACTATTTTTGCACCTTTAAAGCGTACTAATACGGTAGGATCTTTGATATACTCGCCTTCAATAAGTTTGTTTTTAATCGCATCCGCCAATTCTTGGCGTGTCAACCCTGCCGCCTGCATCTCACCCAAAACAGGTATTTCTATTTTACCACTCTGACTGACTAAAAGGCCGGTGGTTTCCTGGGTATTCGTAGACGAACTTGAACCTAATACCTGGCTGTTCGCGAAAGGAGTTAACAACTCCGGAGCCTTACTATTAATCGTAATCAGAAGCTGGTCATCCGGTTTGATACGCAATTCATAATTATTTTCTATTTTCTGTGGATTCTCATGCAGTTTATCAGCACCTTGCAGATAAAGCATCTTTTTGGATGACACACAAGAAGTCATCCCACCCAAAACACATGCTAATAACATAAAAAGGAAGGAAACTCTACAGTTTTTCATATTCATTATAAATTGAGGATAAAACAAAAAAGAGGGGAAAAATTAGTTTTTCTCGCTGATTGCCTCTACATAACCAATAGGCATATCAACACAAGCACAACCAAGCATATTCAAGCGAACGGCAATCTTACTTTTACCGTCAACATTGACCAGTTCGCCAACAAGTCCGGTCAAAGGACCTTTGATGACGCGAACCTTTTCTCCACGTGCCAAAGGAGAACTGTTCATACAGATTGCTTCTTCGGAATAATCAAGCATAAAACGGAAACGCGCCATTTGATCATCAGGAATCACCGCCGGTGCACTCTCACCCCGCATCACCATATAACGACTCACTGTAGAAAAACTCAAAACTTCCATGCGCTCTTTCGGATCAACATGGACAAAAACCATCATTGGAAGCAAGACTGACTCGACCATCTTTCGCCGGTCACTCCATTGATGAATTTCCGGTTGGACAGGAACAAAACTCTCAATCCCCATTCTGTCCAAACGCTCTGCAACCTTCTTTTCGTGATGCATACGAACCAAAGCTACATACCAGCGTTTAGAGTGTGCTACGCCTTCCCCTGTCCCATTACTAGGCCCAGCAATTACTGATTTTGCTTTTGTTAAAATCATGTTTTTTTACCCCATATTTGTCCGTTACTTCTTAGGTAACGGATTGAGTACACACAGCAATGAAAAGGGAAATTACACACATAGACAGGGCACGAGAAAAGCAACTGCCTATTATTCAGCGAGAAAGTCCCTGAATTTTGGCAATAAAAAGTTGGAGCATGAAATTTATATTATTTCATGTTCAGATAGTTTTTTGCCCTATGTTTCAGATAAAACTAAAAAAAGTGAAGAAATATTTGTGTGCTATCTATGTTTTTGTCTATCTTTGCGTCAAATTTATATCCGTTACCTAAGAAGTAACGGCTAGTTACTATCACTGATTACCAATACATTATATCATAGTCATCTGCTAGCGCAGTAGTTCCTTACGTAAGATAAATTCCCTTTATTTACCTCTGTACGTTCTTCCAGTCCGAAGCCTTTCAAATAGATTTGCGTGGTCTTTATAGATTTGTGCCCCAATGATTCACTAATCATTTCAATTGAGACTCCCCGATACTTGGCGGTAGTAGCCCAGGAATGGCGGAACGTGTAGGAAGAAACCGGAGAATTCAGATGTAGCGCCCTTGCCAAATCCTTCAAGCTATTATTAAACCGACGGAGGGCAGACTGATATTCACGGTAAGCACGTTCATCTTTCCGTTTCTTGTCACCATGGAGAATATCGAATAGGTAATCAGGGCAATCGGGCAGAGAGTCCTGCTTGTTCCGTAGTTGGTCAATCATTTCCTTTGCACTGTCCAACACCTCCACACTCATAGGAGTTTTAGTTTTGATACGGCTATAACGCAATACATTGCTTTCCAAAGCCGATTTTTCCAAATGAGCCAAATCTGCGAATGACATCCCGCAAAACTGGAACATCAGGGCAGCAATAGATTGTGTACGGCGTAAACGCTCAGACTTAGGATCTTCGTAAAGAAGCTTGTGCAGTTCGGCGGCAGACAAGGCTTTTTTCTGACGGACATCCACGCCCGTATAGACATCACTGAACAACCGCGGCACGTAAGAGGCATTCCCCGCTTCCACTCCCCGATTATAAATGCTACGAAGCATGCGCATATACGTAGAAATCGTATTAGGCTTCAGACCACATTCATTAAGATACTGCCCGTAGCACCGTAAACGCTCACGGGTGACTTGCCTGAACGACAGATTAGATATGCCGCAGAACTTGCTGAAAGAAAAGAGGGCGTTCTTGTAGACGTGCGCCGTAGAGTGGCGTCCCTCTTTTCGTAAACGACCGATGTAGAGTTCCCCACACCGGCTAAATCCATTTTTACTCATCATTTACATCACTAGTTATTTTATACATATACCATTTGGCAGGTGGCAAAAAAACGAATCTTTTCGCATACCTGGAACGTATTTGCCAAACGGCATATGATTATTGACATTTTTTAATATTACCAGATTCACATAAAAAAAATATCCGGATGCCCACTGAAGAACATCCGGATAACACACTCTCTTTACCTTTTTGACTAATTTACCTCTCTGAATAGTTTGCCAGATTGTAACATACCGGCTTCGTGCTATTACCTACACGGTAAATACCGAATTTAAAATAATAGCCGTCTTTGTCGTTACGTCCAATCAGGATTTTCTCATTATCCACAATATGTTTACTAACCTTTTTTCCCTTGTCCTGATAGTCCATCTGCACATCAAGCATACCCGGCTTCACGATTGTTTCGGCTTCTTTCCCATAGACCGTCCAGTCAATATGGATACGGAACGTAATCCAGCAATCCTTCGGAAAATCGGCGAAAGGCATCTTGTAAGCAATGGTAGATGCTTTATATTCAGAGGTCACAGGCTTCATTATTTGCGCTTTTTCTACATTTGCGTTGCAACGGTCGTCTTTATCCGTCAGCCATTTACGGTCGGAGTTTGCCTTGATATAAAACCAGCCGCCGGAAAATCCGAATGCCAAAGGCGGATACCCGCCCTGTTCAACCAGCCAGCCGTTGGCTTTACCGGCTACGTACACCGGATTGCCCTGTTTGTCTTTTACCGGATTGCCCTGCTTGTCCAGTTTGGCTTTTTTCTCGTGTCCCATGTTCTTCTTGAAGATAGTGGTCTTGTCCAGTTCGATAAATTCATCAACAGTCAGTGTCTTCACTTCACCCTGCGGAGTCTGAACCAAAGTACGGTCCGGCATTCCGTGCCACTGGGCAAAAATTGTCGAGACATCACTGCCCAATGTAGAAGGAATATATACCGAGAATTCATAGTCGCGGGAAGAGCCTTGCGGGCAAGCTCCTTTACCATGATGATATACAGTCTTCATTATTTGTGCCTTTTTATACGTATCGGCAGGCTTCCCTTTGAAATCATCGGAAGTTGCATAGCAATAAGAAAATTCCGCACGCCCTTTTGTTTCCCCTTTGGCGTATCCCGACAGTGTGTTATCATCTTCTTTCAGTTCGAAACGATAAGAAGGTTTTCCGTCGAACATACAGGTGAAGTCGCGTTGAATGGCATGCGGCTTTTTAGAACCGACTGCTACCCAGCAACCGTCTATAATCTGATTGATACGTGCCGAATCTGACTGCACGTTTACACGTTCGGTCAGTGGAACCAGCGTTTGTGTATTTTTAGTCTGGGCGGTCAGTGCCGTGCATCCTACTGCTACCACACAGACAGCTAAAATGTTTTTCTTCATTCTATTCGGTATTAAGTTTGTTGACAGTGCAAAAATACGAAAGGCAACCTCTTCGGCTGCCCTTCATTTGTCTCAAATGTTTTCACATTTGTATAATTCTACTGTCAGTACCCGTTCACAGGCTTAATTGGACGGTTCGTCATTATATTCCTCCTCAAGCATATCCACTCTTTGTATGCTCATCTTTCCATCGGCAGTAATGGTGATAGAAAGCGGCATATACAAATCCGTCTGCGGATAACAAACACTTGCCGCATACACTATTCCCTGCGGAGTGGTCTTATCATATACAATTCCTTCAAGGACAGAATGCGACAGGAATTTAGCATCCACTACGGACGAGAAGTCATTCTTAGTAAAAGTTTTATCAAACACCTTCTCGCTGCCACGTGTCAGGCGCAACACGATTTTATTATCGACATAGGTATCTCCCATTTCGTTGGTGACATGGGGCAGACTTTCGTCCGGCGTACGCGAAACCATGGAATGATAATCTTTTCCTCTAAACTTGAAGTCCGTTTCGCTTTTGGAAGTTTGCATACGTTGCAGTCCGCGGGCATCCACACTGTCCATTGTAGCCAACGTCGATTTATTATCTGAAGCTCCTTTTTTACCGCCACATGCAGTCACAGCCACTGCCAATGGCAACAAAAGCAAATAAATTAGTTTTCTCATACTAAAGTTTTCTGTTTATAAATAGGTAACAAAGGAACAAAAAGAGCGGGATATTTACAAGTGTAACCGACATTTTTCCTACATTTGCGAAATAAAACTTGTAAACCTGATACCATGTACCGACGAATTAGATGGATTCTTTTACTCATTTGCATCTGCTGCATCCCTTGTGATGTATATGGGCAAAAAGTGAATTATCAGCAGTTCGACAATATCGATCTCGGTGCCGAAGCTTCGGTTATCAGTTGTTTCCTGCAAGATAGCGAGGGGCTGATATGGATAGGTTCCAACAAAGGATTATTCAGTTATGACGGCTATTCCACCCAACAACATTTCACGTATGGCGAACGCAATAATACACGCATCTATTGCGGTATTATCGCAGACAATACGTATCTGTATCTGGGAACAGATAACGGAATACTTGTTTACAATTACCACACAGACAAATATGAACAGCCGGAGACGGATTTCCCCACCGATGTCCGCACCATGGCACTTCAGGGAGATACCTTATGGATAGGTTCGTTGAACGGACTCTACACTTACCGGTTAAAAGACCGCAAGTTGTCCCGTTTCGACAGCAATCGTAGCGGCTTGTCTCATAATACAATCTATTCTATTATCCACACGAAAGACAATCAGATTTATGTGGGCACTTATAATGGTTTGTGCCGTTATATACCAGAACATGGAAAGTTTAAAAGCATTTTTCTGCCTGTCGACCGGGCGATAAGCAATCTGTTTGTCAATTCCTTATTGGAAGATATCACCCGGCAGTGCATTTGGATTGGCATGGAAGGCTATCTCTTCCAATACATCCCTGCAACAGGAAAGATGAATGCGATAGAAGTTTTTCATAATAACTCCATCAAATCACTGGCTTTGGATGGAGACGGAAACTTATTGGCTGGTACGGATAACGGACTTTATGTATATAAGAACGATGAAGAGCCTTTGCAACATATCATTCATGACTCACGCAATATCCAGTCGCTGACCAACAACATCGTCTGGAATATCTTTTCCGATCAGGAACAGAATATTTGGTTAGGGACTGATTATGGAATCTCTTTGTCACGCTATAACAGTGCCCTGCAATTCGTGCCAATCTCCCAAATCACGGGCACGGGAGACGGAAACCAGTTCTACTCACTGTTCCGCGATTCAAAAGGCTTTTACTGGTTTGGCGGCACGAACGGGCTACTCCGTTTCATCCACCCCACCGGAACACGCCACGAGGCAGCCTGGTATAAAATGGGAGATAAAACATATCCTTTATCCCACAACCGTATCCGTCATATTTACGAAGATAAGGAACAGCAATTATGGATAGCTACGGATGGCAGCATCAACCGTTATAATTATGCCACTCAGCAGTTTATATATTATAACATCATTGACAGCACGGGGACTTACAATACAAACTGGGCTTATTACCTCTTTGAAGACAATTCCGGCCATCTATGGATTGCCACCTGTCTGGGTGGAATCTTTGTAGTAGACAAGCATAAATTAATGCAATCTGCCGGCGGACAATACATAGCCGAACAAAATTACTCCGTTCACAACGGACTGTCGGGTATGTTTATCAATCAAATCATGCCCGATAAAGAAGGGAACGTATGGGTATTGCTGTACAATAGTAAAGGGCTGGACAAAATCGACCCGCGTACACGGCAAATCACCAAGCTATTTGCCGACGAGTTGAGTGGGGAAAAGAGTCCGAACTACCTGCTTTGCGATACAGACGGTATGCTGTGGGTCGGATATCACGGGGGAGTGATGCGTATCAACCCTAAAGACTCCAGCCGGCAAAGCATATCATTCGGAAGTTTCAATAACAACGAGATTCTGTCCATGACATCGGTGAAAGACCATATTTGGGTTTCCACCACCAACGGGCTATGGATTATCAACCGGAAAACAATGGAGGCACGTCAGCAGAATATGACGGACAAACGTTTTACCAGTTTGCTGTTCGATTCGAAGGACGGGAATATCTATCTGGGCGGTGCCGACGGTTTCGCCGTATCCCATCCCGATATACAGGCAATGCATCATCAGGAACGCCCCATTCTCCTGACAGCTCTGTACATCAATAATCAATTGATGAATCCGGCTACCGCAGATATCCCCAATATCCGCTACACAAACGCCATTGAATTGAAGCATGACCAGAACAATCTGGCTTTTGAGTTGTCCGACCTCCCCTATTCTCTCGAAGAAAAAAACAAATTCGTTTACAGGCTTGAAGGGATGGATAAAGAATGGAATTCTCTGAAATCCAACACAAACCGCATCACTTACAGCAATTTAAGCTATGGAGATTATCAGCTACTTATCAGCAAAGTAGAAAAGAACGGATTTCCTTCCGAGCACCCTTATATATTGGATATAAAGATTCTGCCACCCTGGTATTATACGCTTTGGGCGAAAGTACTCTACTGCCTTTTATTCCTGAGCCTGGTCGCTTGGACTATCAACTTTTTCCGGGTTAAAAACCGGTTGAAGATGGAACGTCTGGAGAAAGAGAAGATTCTGGAACAGTCACGTCAGAAAATGGCATTCTTCACCAACCTGTCCAATGAACTGAAAACGCCCCTCAGCCGGATTATCGCTCCTGTCAGCCAATTGCTTCCTGCCGCGGAAGCGATGCATGAGAAGCAAACTCTGGAAGAAGTGCAACGTAATGCGATGAAGATAAACTCATTGATTCATCAGGTGCTCAACTTCAACCGGATTGAAGACAATGCGGATTCGTTGCTTATCCTGTCGCGTATTGAATTGGTATCTTTCAGTCGCAGCCTGTTCTCCGTTTATGAAGAAAACCCGCGGCTCACTTTCCAGTTCGAAGCGAACAAGGCCAAGATTTATGCGGATATGGATGCTATCAAACTGGGAGTGATACTGGACAGCCTGCTCTCAAATGCCGTGAAGTTTACCCCGGACGGCGGAAGCGTACGTCTCTCCCTTTTCTATTCGCAGGAAAGCGGGCAACTGGATATTTGTGTTTCAGACACCGGAACCGGAATTTCACAACAGGACATTCCATATATCTTCCAGCGCTTTTACCAGTCTCCCCGCTCGGGACATAAGGATGGCACAGGTATCGGACTTTATCTGGTGAAAACTTATACGGAACTGCATGGAGGACATATCAACGGTGTCACTTCTGAAGAGAACCAGGGAACGAGTGTAGGGCTGAGCATTCCTGTCGCCGCCATCGAAGAGGAAGAAGTACCGGCTAATCAGACGAAAAAGTCGTTGGAATCACTGCCTGTACTCAAACCGATTGAAGCCGAATCCCAGGATGAGAAATTCCTGTCGAATATTATCCGCCTGATCGAAGACCATCTTTCCGACGCAGACCTGAATGTTAATGCTTTGTGCGAACTTTCCGGCTTCAGTAACAAGCAGATTTACCGGAAGATTAAACAACTGACGGGAATGTCTCCGGTAGAATATATCAAGTCCATCCGGATGAAAAAGGCGGCAATGTTATTGCAACAGAAGAAATTCACTGTTGCCGAAGTGATGTATATGGTAGGTTTCTCCAATCACTCTTATTTCTCCAAATGTTTTCAGGCTGAGTTCGGAGAAACGCCGAAGCAATATATGCAATGAGACAATTCAACGCTTCTTCACCGCCACTTTAAAATATGAACTTATAAATAACGCTTTCATAGGAAGTTAAGCCTCTTTCGTCCTATTTTTATCCTTATATGTCCAATCTGTGCTTTCATCAAATCAGCACTTCGTATACCTTTGTCGGCATAAATAACCCGCTAAATTTGATAGCATGAAAAGACAGTTTATCCTTACCTTTATTTGCTTGTTGTTCCTCTTCACCGGTATACAGGGGAAAACGAATCCACCTATTATATATATAGACGGAAACGGAGTGATGCGCTGGAGCGACACCCGCGAAGAGGCCTCTTTCTTCGGAACGAATTATACCTTGCCTTTCGCCCACGCCTACCGCGCACTCGGCTATCTGGGACTCGACCGCAAAGCTGCTATAGATAAAGATGTATACCATCTCTCCCGCCTGGGACTGAACGCCTACCGCATTCATCTATGGGACGTGGAACTGACCGACGAACAGGGTAATCTACTCGAAAACGAGCATCTTGACCTCATGGATTATCTGATTGCCAAGCTCAAAGAGCGCAATATCCATATTGTCATCACCGCACAGACTAACTTCGGAAATGGTTACCCGGAACGAAACATACAAACGGGTGGTTTCTCTTATAAATATGATAAATGCGATATACACTCCAATCCGCAAGCTATCAGCGCACAGGAAACTTATCTCCGTGACCTGGTGAAACATACCAATCCTTATACGGGACTGGCTTATAAGGACGACCCTTCTATCGTAGGTTTCGAGATTAATAACGAACCCTGCCATTCCGGCACAAAAGAAGATGTAAAAACCTATATCAACCGGATGCTGAAAGCAATCAATAAAACAGGAAACCGCAAGCCTGTATTCTATAATGTAAGCCATAACGGATATGTGGTAGATGCTTACTATGAGACAGCCATTCAGGGAACTACCTATCAATGGTATCCTATCGGACTGGTGGCCGGACACACACAACAAGGGAATTTTCTCCCTTACGTAGACCGTTATGACATTCCCTTTGCCGATAAAGTGAAAGGATTCAACAAGAAAGCACGGATGATATATGAATTCGACCCGGCGGATATTATGTATTCTTATATGTATCCGGCTATGGCGCGTACTTTCCGCACAGCCGGTTTCCAGTGGATTACGCAGTTTGCCTATGACCCGATAGACATTGCGTCTGCCAATACGGAGTATCAGACTCATTTTCTGAATCTTGCCTATACTCCCAATAAAGCTATCAGTATGAAAATCGCCGCCGAAGCTGCCCGAAGTTTGAAAAGAGGAGAATCGTATGGAAGCTATCCGCAGGATACCATATTCGGTGACGGCTTTCGCGTCAGTTATACGGAAGATTTAAGTGAGTTGAATAATGGGGAGAAGTTTTATTACTCCAATCAGACAAATACACAGCCCAGGGATGCATCAAAGTTGGTTTCAATTGCCGGATGCGGCAGTTCGCCGATAGTAGGTTATGAGGGTACGGGAGCTTATTTCATTGATTGCCTCGAATCAGGAGTATGGCGACTCGAAATAATGCCGGATGCGATAGTAGTCAATGACCCGTTTGCCAAGCCGTCACCCGAGAAGGAAGTGGTCAGCATTATTTACGGTGCATGGGATATGGCCTTACAAATCCCCGATTTGGGTAAAGTATTTACTCTTAATGCTCTAAATAAGGAGAATAGCCGGAAAGAAGAAACAGTAACGGATGGAGTTATCCGTGACCTTCATCCGGGTGTTTATCTGTTGAAACGTAACGGTTGCAGCCCGAAGCAGAACTGGAAAAGAGATTCCCAATGGAATTCGATTCGAATCGGAGAATTTGTTGCTCCCGCTCCCCGCGCTATGAATTATAAAGTCGCCCATACTCCGGCAACAACTGTTGAAGCAGGCAAAACGCTGACTATTAACGCACAAGTAGCAGGAAGTGTTTTACCCGATTCCGTCATCATCTACACAGATAAGGTTTCTTTCTGGAACGAGCATAACCCGTATATAAAGATGAAACGTACAAACGGATATACATATCAGGCTACTATTCCTGCCGAAAAAATAAAGGAAGATTGTTTCAGGTATAACATCATCGTCTGCCGGGGCGACAGCCCCCGTACTTATCCTGCCGGAAACTCCGCCACCGGAAATTCCTCGGGAACAAAAGGAACTCCATTAGACTGGAACTACACTTCCGATTCATACTGGACTACTCGTGTTGTCGTCCCAGGCAGTGCGATACAACTGCTGAAAATAACAGATACAGATAGCCGGATAGAAGCATATACGCTTCCCGAATGGAACGACCTGCAACGTACTTTGATTGATTCTTCTCCGGTTGAAAAACCGCTGCTCCGGTTCAGATTCACGCCGAAAGGAGAGAATCCGCAACACTTTCTCCGCACATTCGTGAAAGATGGAATCGAAGAAAGAAAAGATAAAGTGAAAAACTGTACTACGCTCTGCATTCGCGTAAACTGCGACAAGCCCCTTCCACAAGGATTCAGCGCAGGTTTCGTCACTTCGGACGGATATACTTACAAAAGCTTATGCCCTGCTCCGACTGCAGATGGTATTATACGGATACCTCTGAAAGAGTTGCGCCAGACGGACACGGCATTATTGCCCATAGCTTATCCGACATTCCTGAAACAATATTTCCACCCGGAGACGGGAATTCCTTTCCGACCGGAAAAGATAGAGAAACTGGAACTGTCGATGTCGGGAGCCGGCGAGCCAACCGTAGAGATTGAACTCGGCGATGTATGGCTGGAATAAACATATCTAAGAGTTTTTATTTAATGCAAAAAATAAGAGTTTTCAGTGCGGAGAATAAGGATTTTGAGTGCAGTAAACTATAATCTTTTATGCACTCGCGTAGTTGTCCCGTTGCAAGGTGACAATAGTCACCTTATAAAGAAACAAATGTCACTCTATAACATGACATTTATCACCATGCAATGTGACCACCAGCTTCCAAAAGGCGGAAAATTCTTAAAGATACGAAATATATTAGTGAAAAGCAAGAGAAGAAATAAATAAGAATCAATACAATAAATCTATTATCAATAACACATTAATTATGAATAGGAACATCTTAAATCTACGCCATCTGACTGTACTGCTAATGTTGTGTACAGCCTTTTTAGGAGGCGCGATTCCTGCCCTCGCCCAACAGGCTGGCAAAAAAATCACCGGACAAGTGATTGATGAGAACAAAGAACCGATGATTGGAGTAAGCATCCTCATCATGGGCACTTCTACCGGTACGGTTACCGACTTTGACGGTAACTACACATTGAACGTGCCGCAAGGCAGCAAAGAGTTGCAATTCTCTTATGTAGGATACGAAACAAAAGTCGTAGCCCTTCCTGCAAGCGGTTCTGTATTGAACGTACAGATGAAAAGCGATTCGCAGGTATTAAGTGACGTAGTCGTTATCGGATATGGTACGCAACGCAAAAGCGACCTGACCGGTTCGGTTACAAACGTCAGCAGCAAAGACTTCAACATGGGACTGGTCAGCTCTCCCGAGCAACTGATTAACGGAAAAATCTCCGGTGTGCAGATTATGTCAAACAGCGGTTCGCCTACAGCGGGAAGTACGATTCGTGTGCGCGGCGGCGCGTCACTGAATGCCAGCAACGACCCGTTGATTGTATTAGACGGCGTTCCTTTGGAGCAAGGCGGTATCAGCGGCAACGACGGTAACTTCCTGAGCCTCATCAACCCGAACGACATTGAAAGCATGACGATTCTGAAAGATGCTTCTTCCACCGCCATCTACGGTTCGCGTGCATCCAACGGGGTAATCCTCATCACTACCAAGAAAGGGACTTCGGACAAATTGCAAATCACATTCAGCACTACCAATTCCATTCAGACGCGTACGAAACTGGCGGATATGTTGAGCTACGACCAGTTCGTCAACACAATCCGGACGCAAGGGACTACCGCCCAGCAAGCTCTGTTGGGAACAGCCCGCACGGACTGGAACGATGAGATTTATCAGAACGCTTTCGGCACGGACAACAATCTGAGCATCTCCGGAAAGCTTGCCAGGAACTGGCCGTTCCGTGTGTCGGTAGGCTATTATAACCAAAGCGGTCTGCTACGCACCGACAATGCGGAACGCTATACGGGAAGCATCATGCTGACTCCTTCTTTCTTCAAAGACCACCTGAAGTTGAATATCAACGCCAAAGGTTCTATCAATAACAACACATTCGGCAATACAGACGCCATCTGGGCGGCGGCCACCATGAATCCGACGGTTCCCGTCTATTCGGGACTGGATACCTTCGGCGGATACACGGAAGCAACGGACAACACAGGAGCTCCCGTCAACGGTGCTGTAATGAATCCCGTAGGACTTGTTAAAATGAATGATTCTCAAAGTAACGTAAGACGTTTTATCGGAAATGTAGATGCGGATTACCGTGTTCATTTCTTCCCCGACCTAAAGCTGCACGCTACACTGGGTTATGACTACGCACAAGGCAAGGGCAGCGTATATGTCCCGGCAGAAGCGGCACAAAACTATAATACCTCCGGTCTGGATTACAGCTACGGCCCCGAAAAAAAGGAAAACCGCCTGCTCACCTTATACGCCAATTACAACAAACTCGTCGAATCTATCAAGAGCAGCTTTGACGTGACAGCCGGTTACGACTATCAGTACTGGAAATCGACCACTCCGCTTTATAGCGAAATGAATACGCTGGGAGAGATACAAAAGACTTCCAAGGCGAAGGACGAACGCCACGTGTTGCTCTCCTACTACGGCCGTCTGAATTATTCGTTCGATTCACGATATATGTTGACTACGACTATCCGCCGGGACGCCACTTCACGCTTTGCCAAGAATGTACGTTGGGGTACTTTCCCTTCGGTAGCTTTGGGCTGGAGAGTGACGGAAGAATCTTTCCTGAAAGAAAATAAAGTATTGAGCAACCTGAAAATCCGTGCAAGCTACGGTGTGACCGGACAGCAGGACGGTATCGGCAACTATAATTATCTTCCTATCTACACTCAGAGCCAGAATGGAGCGGAAGCCAGCATGGGCAACGGATACATTCATACCTATCGTCCCAGTTCGTACGTGCCCGACTTGAAATGGGAAACGACCACTTCATGGAACGTCGGATTTGACTTCGGCTTCCTGAAAGACCGGATTACAGGTAGCTTCGACTACTACACCCGTCAGACAAAAGATTTGATTGCCACAGTTCCCGCTGCTGCCGGAACGACTTTCGACCGTAATATCACTACGAACGTAGGAAATGTGGACAGCCGGGGTATCGAATTCAGCATTAACGCAACACCCGTTCAGACTAAAGACTGGAACTGGGATGTCAGCTTCAATATGACCTGGCAGAAGATGAAAGTCAAGAACCTGTCGCTCGTTGCCGGTGCCGCCGCAACCAATACTTCGGTCGGCCCAACCATCGACAGCTATCAAGTGCAGACGTTGACCGAAGGATATGCTCCTTATATGTTCTACGTGTATCACCAGCTCTATGACGAAAAGACCGGAAAGCCCGTAGAAGGCGCTTACGTGGACCTCAACGGAGACGGGGAAATCAACACGGAAGATTTATACCGTTACCACTCTCCCGCTCCCGACTATATCCTCGGTTTCAGCACTTCCCTACGCTGGAAGAAATGGACATTAAATACCAGTCTGCGTGCCAATATCGGTAACTACGTCTACAATGCCATGGCAATGAATGCCGGAGCGTGGGAAACAGTGAGCTACAACTCTTATCAGTTGAACAACCTGTCGACCAGTTATCTGAAAACCGGATTCAAGACCCGCCAATACTTGTCCGACTACTATGTAGAGAATGCTTCTTTCCTGAAAATGGATAACTTGTCACTGAACTACAACTTCGGGAAAATTTGCAAGGGATGCAGCCTGAATGTCAGTGCAATGGTTCAGAATGTATTCTGCATCACGAAGTACAGTGGCGTAGACCCGGAAGTGCCCGACGGAGTGGATAACTCCTTCTACCCGCGTCCACGTACATTCTCACTTAACGTAGGTTTCAATTTCTAAATCCTTTAAAAACAAGCGAATCATGAAAAAGATATTATATACAGCCTTCTATTTTTGCAGCGCATTGCTGCTGGGTTCCTGTATAGGCGACTTGGACCAATATCCGCATGAAGACGAAACATCTTCTACGATTTACACAAGTGCCGATAATTATAAAGCCGTTTTAGGCAAAATATATGCTGCCATGGTGACCACAGGTCAGGAAAAAAGCGGTGACCCGGATTTGAGCAGTAACAGTGGGCAGGATTATATGCGTTGCTTCTTCAATTTACAGGAATGTGGCACGGACGAAGTAGCTTCCACCTGGCTGTCGGGCGATAACGTTACCGGTCTGACTTACTTGAGTTGGGATGCCAACGACCCTTGGGTATCGGATATGTACTATCGTATTTATTACAACATCGCACTGTGCAACGAGTTTCTCCGTAATGCTACGGATGAAAAACTCTCCCAATTCACGGAACAGGAACAGGGTGAAATCCGTCATTACCGTGCCGAAGCCCGTTTCATGCGTGCCTTGTTCTACTATCATGCAATGGATTTGTTCCGTAATATCCCATTTATTACAGAGAATGACCCGACTGTCGGCTATCTGCCTCCGCGATATACAGCTACACAGGTTTTCAGCTATATTGAATCGGAACTGACAAGCATCACGAGCGATATGCTCGACAAAGCCAACTGTCCTTACGGACGGGCTTCCCAGGGAGCTGCCTACACATTGCTGGCTAAACTGTATCTGAATGCGGAAGTTTACATCAATACACCGAAATATACTGAATGTATCAGCGCTTGCAAAGAAGTTATCAAGCAGGGATATTCGTTGGAAGATGATTACAGCAAACTGTTCAATGCAGATAATGATAAACGCACTGCCAATGAAATCATCTTTACCTTGCCGGTAGATGCTACGCATACCGTATCATGGGGTTCTTCCACCTACATTGTCTGCGGTGCGGTAAGTAATACTTCGGACTTGCAGAAACCGGAAGATTACGGAGTGAAAAGCGGTTGGGGCATGTTCCGTGTACGTGGAGAAATCCCTTCCCTGTTCACGGGAGAAGAGGATAAACGTGCTATGTTCTTCACCGACGGGCAAACGCTGAACCTGGATAAGATAGACGACCAAAGCAATGGTTACTTTGTCACTAAATGGACTAACCTGACTGATGCAGGGGAAACAGCCTCGAATACAGCAGATGGTGGCGTCAATACGGACTATCCTTTGTTTCGCCTGGCAGATGTGTATCTGATGATGGCAGAAGCCGTAGTACGCGGCGGAAGCGGAAGCGACAGGGGTACAATCCTGGGATATATAAACGAATTGCAAGAACGTGCTTACGGTGATGACAGCCATAAAAAAGCCGATGCAGACCTGACGGAAGATTTCATTCTGAAAGAACGTGCCCGCGAACTTTATTGGGAAGGCCATCGCCGTACAGACCTAATTCGCTTCGGTATGTTCACAACCAACAAATATTTATGGCAATGGAAAGGTGGGGAAAAGAATGGCACGCCGGTCAACAGCAAGTACAATATCTACCCGATACCCAACACTGAACTCACCGCAAATCCGAATTTATTCAATGAGAATTATTAATCATGCTAATACGGAACTACAATATGAAAAGAATTAATAACCTATTAATAATATTCTCCGCACTTCTGCTTCTTGGAGCCTGCGAGAACGACGGAGATAAATATTTTCTGTCCACCCCGACAGAGAACGAACTGATTGCTTCCTCTGACGCTGTAGTGCTGACCGAAGCCACCGCCAAACTTTACGCTTTATCATTTGCCTGGACAGAACGCACCCTGCAAATCAGCGACCCGGTCCTGAAAGCCCCCGATGTATTGAAAACCGCACTGGAAGTATCATTGAATGAGGATTTCTCCGGGACAATAGTGGAGTCTACCGAAAGCGGACTTTCCAAATCTTATACGGGTGCCACCCTGAATATCGTTGCCAATACATTAGGAGCAACCCCCAACGTAGCTACCCCTTTCTATTTCCGTCTGAAAGGTACAACAGGAAATAATATGGAGCCGGTTTACAGTAATGTGGAAAAGGTTAATGTTACTTCTTACGAATTGGATATGAGATTCGGAAATATCCTTGACCAGAACGCACAGGACACGAACCTGGACTTGTTCTCCACCAACTCCAACAGAATCTATACAGGATTTATCGGAGCGACCAGTTGGATGAACTTCCTTTTCCAGGAAGCTGACGGAACAATCTGGAGAACAGCTAACTCCAGTGATATCGGAAAGCCTTTCATCATTACTTCCGAAGGCACATGGGGCATCTGGTTCCCGAATCCGGCAGGGTGTTATTATGTAAATTTCGATATTCCGGCCAAACAATGGACTGCATTACTACTGCCTTCACTCACCGTCAACGGAATAGAAGGCATCACTATGACTTACAACCGTTCTACCAATCAATGGCAAGGAACATTCACGGCAACAGAGGCCGGAGATATCACCATTCAGATTAGTGGTACAGGCAAGCAATATGACCATACAACCGTTACCGGAAGCGACAACGCAATCAGTGATGAACTAGCTAAAGATACCCCGTTCGCCTTCAACGGAAATTCCAACGGGCTTACTTTCGGAACAACCTCCAGTGATATCACGGTTAATGTTCCGCAAGCAGGCGAATGTACGTTAACGATTGATTTAAGTAATCCGCAACAATGGACTGCGGCAGTAACCGCAGGAGGAAGTAGCGAGCCTACCTATCCGGCAACATTAGCCATATACAGTGCAGAAACATCCCCCCAATTCTTGACTACCCTGACACCTACCGGTAAAGAAGGAGAAGAAGGTACATTCCAAGGTGTTTTCCAAATGAAAACCGGTTGGGAGAATTTCAAGATTGCAGACACAGAAGGGAGTATATGGTATGGTCCGGTGGACGGCTCTCCTCAAAGTTTAGTTGCCGGTTCTGATTGGAGTTTTTGGTTTGACCAAGAAGCCCTTGAAAGTTTTATGATTACAGCCAGCCTTCGCGACATGACATGGACACCGACAAAAATCAGTCAAATCAACATCTGTGGTGGATTCAACGACTGGTCATTAACCAGTGATGTAATGACATATAACGCCGGTACACAAACGTGGAGTGCTACCTGCAATATCTCCAACACAGAAAACGGATTCTATTTCTTATTAAATCAAAATTGGGATTGGTCTCTTAAAGGAAGTACCGACGGTCTGTATCTCGCGCCATCTGCTGGCGACGGTAGCTATATACCCGCAGAAGCCGGTACATACTTGATTACTCTTGACATAAGAACTATGACATTTACAATGGATAAACAAAATTAAATGAACGAGTTATGAAACGATTCAAACATATACTTCTGGCTTCCGCACTTATGTGCGGAGCCTTCTTCACCGCCTGCAACAACGATGAAAACACTCCTGTATTTCCGGAACAACAAGAAGAATATTACGATATGTCCGGCTTTGCCAAAGGCGCTGATGTCAGTTGGTTGACGGAGATGGAGAACTCCGGCTATCTGTTTTATGACGCTGACGGAAAGGACAGAGAATGCATGGAACTATTGCGCAGTCTCGGCATGAACGCTATCCGCCTGCGTGTATGGGTAAATCCCAGTGAAGACATATTCGGTTGGTGTAACAAGAACGATGTCTTAGTCAAGGCATGGAGAGCGCAAAGACTGGGCTTCCGTCTGATGATAGATTTCCACTATAGCGACACTTGGGCCGACCCCGGAAAACAATACAAGCCGGCAGCTTGGGAAAACATGAATGTGGAAGAACTGAAAACAGCTATTGCCGACCATACCAAAGAGGTGCTTAATATGCTGAAAACAAACGGCATTGATGTGGAATGGGTACAAGTGGGCAACGAGACACATCAAGGTATGTTGTTTCCCACCGGCCAGACTACAACAGATGAAGGAAGTAGAAACTTCGCCCGGTTTATTACCTCCGGTTATGATGCGGTAAAGGAAATCTATCCGGATGCCAAAGTCATCGTACACCTTGACCAGGGACAAAGGGCCAGTCTGTATAACAGTATTTTTGACGGACTAAAACAAAACGGAGGCAAATGGGATATCATCGGTATGTCACTCTATCCGGACATGATGCCCGATGAAGGAGAACCCGATGACTGGGAAGCTATGAATAACGCCTGTATCGCCAATATGAAAGCACTAATAGCCAAATACAACACTCCGGTAATGATGTGTGAAATCGGCGTCAACTGGAATTATGAAAAAGCAGAAGCATTCTTTACCGACTTCATGACCAAAGCCAAAGAAATAGACCAATGCCTCGGCGTTTTCACTTGGGAACCCCAGTGCTATGGTGGCTGGAAAGGCTACCACAAAGGAATGTTTGACGACAGCGGCAGACCCACTGATTCATTTAATGCCTTCAAGAGATAAAATTATTGGAAGCTTTTTTATATCTTTACCCCGAATCCAAAATTATTTATACCTGAAAAGTGAAAATGAACATGAAACACCAAAAACAGTTAGTAACTGTACTTTTGATGGGAGCCGCTTGCAGCCTGCAGGCGCAGCGCAGCGAGACGCTGCTCGAGAAGAACTGGAAATTCAGTAAAGGAGACTTCAAAGAAGCTAGTCAGCCTGAGTTTAATGACACAAAATGGGAATCGGTCGTCATCCCGCACGACTGGGCAATCTTTGGCCCTTTCGACATGAATAACGACCTTCAGAATGTTGCCGTCACACAGAATTTCGAGAAAAAAGCATCTTTGAAAACAGGACGCACCGGTGGACTGCCTTATGTAGGCTCCGGTTGGTATCGTACCAGTTTTGATACTCCTGCCGATAAGGAAGTGACCCTACTCTTTGACGGCGCTATGAGTGAAGCCCGCGTCTATGTAAACGGCAAAGAAGCTTGCTTCTGGCCTTTCGGCTACAATTCTTTCCATTGCAATGTGACTCCTTTCCTGAATAAAGACGGAAAGAGCAATACACTCGCCGTACGTCTGGAAAACCGTCCGCAATCTTCGCGCTGGTATCCGGGAGCCGGCTTGTATCGCAATGTACACTTGATTGTTAGCGACAAAGTTCATGTGCCTGTATGGGGAACACAGATTACAACTCCTCATGTGAGCAAGGAATTTGCAGCCGTACGCCTGCAAACGAAAATAGAAAATGCCGGTGAAAAAACACAAATCCGTGTAGAGACGGAAATACTGTCTCCGGACGGAAAGGTCGTTACCCGTAAAGAGAATACAAGCCGTATCAACCACGGACAGCCGTTCGAACAGAATTTCATTGTAAACGCACCTGAACTTTGGTCGCCGGAAAGCCCGTCTCTCTACAAAGCGGTTTCTAAAATCTATGCAGACAACAAGCTGGTAGATACCTATACTACCCGCTTCGGTATCCGCAGCATCGAGTATATCGCTGATAAAGGTTTCTACCTGAACGGAGAACACCGGAAATTCCAGGGAGTATGTAATCATCACGACTTGGGTCCGTTGGGAGCGGCTATCAATGTAGCGGCACTCCGCCACCAACTTACCCTTCTGAAAGATATGGGTTGTGACGCTATCCGTACATCGCACAATATGCCCGCTCGGGAACTCGTTGAACTATGTGACGAAATGGGATTTATGATGATGATTGAACCGTTTGACGAATGGGATATTGCCAAATGTACAAATGGTTATCACCGTTATTTCGATGAATGGGCGGAACGCGATATGGTGAATATGCTTCACAATTACCGTAATAATCCTTGTGTAGTGATGTGGAGTATCGGTAATGAAGTTCCCACTCAGTGTAGCCCAGTCGGTTATAAAGTGGCTAAGTTCCTGCAGGACATCTGCCACCGTGAAGACCCGACCCGCCCTGTGACTTGCGGAATGGATCAAGTGAGCTGTGTGCTTGCCAACGGTTTTGCAGCAATGATTGACATTCCGGGACTTAATTATCGTACGCAGCGTTATAAAGAATCTTACGACCAGCTTCCACAGAACTTGATTCTAGGTAGCGAGACAGCTTCTACCGTCAGTTCACGAGGAGTCTACAAATTTCCGGTGGAAGATAAGAAAGGTGCTAAATATGAAGACCACCAATGTTCTTCGTATGACGTGGAAGTATGCCCTTGGTCGAATATTCCGGATGAAGATTTCGCATTAGCCGATGATAATCACTGGACTATCGGACAGTTCGTATGGACAGGATTCGATTATCTGGGTGAGCCTTCACCGTATGATACCGATTCATGGCCGAATCATAGTTCCATGTTTGGCATTATCGACCTTGCCAGTATTCCTAAAGACCGCTACTATCTCTACCGTAGCGTATGGAACAGGAATGCAGAGACACTGCATATCCTTCCTCATTGGACTTGGCCGGGGCGCGAAGGTGAGATAACTCCGGTATTCGTATATACCAACTACCCGACAGCCGAACTGTTTATCAACGGAAAAAGCTATGGCAAACAAAGCAAGAACAACAGTTCTTTGAAGAACCGTTACCGCTTGATGTGGATGGATGCCGTATATGAACCGGGCGAAGTAAAAGTAGTAGCTTATAACAAGGACGGAAAAGCAGTAGCAGAAAAAACAGTCCGCACTGCCGGCAAGCCTCATCATATCGAACTAACCAGCAACCGCAACGAACTGACAGCCGACGGGAAAGACCTCGCCTATGTCACCGTGAAAGTGGTAGATAAGGACGGTAACCTCTGCCCTGCCGACAACCGGCTGATAAACTTCTCCGTAAAGGGAGCCGGCAAATTCCGGGCAGTAGCCAATGGCGACCCCACCAATCTGGAACAATTCCATCTCCCGAAGATGCATGCTTTCTATGGAATGCTGACGGCTATTGTACAGACTGATGAAACAGCCGGAGAAATCGTACTGACCGCCAAAGCAGGCGGTGTGAAAGCCGGAACAGTCCGTCTTCAGGCAAAATAATTACGCTGTTCCCAATTAGACTTTATAAGAAAGCCGGATAATCATTGTAGTCTTTTCAGATTACAACAGATTATCCGGCTCTTCTAATCATATTTTATAAGCCAACATGAATAATCATCAAATAGCCTTCCAGAAAGATTGAAAGTCCCGGTATTTACCGTAACAAACCAATTCATCCCCTTCTTCTACTTTTTCATTTTCCGGCAGTTCGTTCTTCACATGAAGTTCTGTCAGAGAAACACCCAGGCAATTGGTTATTTTATCCGCCCGCTTCAGTCCGATGAGTTTCAGGTGGAATTCCTCATATAAGTTCAGTTCATTGACAAAGTATCCCACAAACTTATGCGGTACGGTGAACTTCACGACATAATATTCCGAATCAATGCGAAAAGCTTCCATGTTTGTCCCGAAATCAAGTAACTGCACCAGGCTGCGGGCGGCATCCTCCTCCGGCGTCAATATCTTCTCCAAGCTAAAAGCTTCCAGTACGGCTTTATGCACCCCATCAATCGCACGAGCATAAATACGGGCTACCTTCTTCTGTTTCAACAAGGCTACTACCCGCACAGACGCACCGAAATTCTCGCCAATCGCGACAATCACCACATCCACACTATTCAGCGGAAGTACCGACAAGGATTGTTCATCCGTTGCGTCAATCACAAATGCAGTGGCAATCTTATCTTTGATGCTATCCACACGGCTCTCACTAATATCCGCGCCAATAATCTCGTGTCCCAACGCAGATAATTCTTCGGCCAACACATAGCCGTAATTTCCTAAGCCGATAATAATATACTTCATATCTTTAGTTTATGATTATGTTATCACTCGGATAACGGTATTTTGTATTCTTTTTCTGTTTCACAATTCCAAGCATCAGCGTAATCAAGCCCACACGCCCGATAAACATCAATAATGCCACCAATAACTTACTTGCGTCACACAACTTCGGAGTCAGATTCAAACTGGAACCTACCGTACTAAGCGCCGACACACACTCGAAGGTCAATGCCATCAACGATGCCTGAGGTTCAAGGATGCTCAATATAAAGATAAAGAGAAACAGTACTCCCAGTGACATGACTACCGTAGCATTGGAACGCCGGATAGAGTCGTGGGAGAGTTCCCTGCCGAATACTTCCACACGTTCTGTCCCACGCAGCACGGCTACAAGATTCATGACAACTACCGCAAAAGCATTTACCTTGACACCACCCGCAGTAGACTGGGCGCCACCGCCAATCCACATCAACACCAGATAGACCAACAAAGTCTGTACACTCAAAGAAGCCAGATCTACACTACTGAAACCGGCTGTTCGCGGACAAGTCGCATTGAAGAAAGCCTGCGTCCATTTGTCCGCAACGGGCATTCCTGCAAACGAGGCGTTCCATTCGAAAGCAGCAATCGCCAACGTGCCGATAACCAACAGCAGGAAAGTCATAATCAGCACAATCTTGGTATTCAGATTATAGAGATGAAGCATACGGTGCTTTTCCAGTTTGCGGGTACGTACCAACTTCCAGAAATGACGCAAATGATACAATACAATATCTTTGAAATTGACTAGGATGGGAAAACCGATACCACCCAGGATAATCAGCAAGGATACTGAGATAAACAACCAATTATGATTAGTCATCACCATCGGATTTCCTAAATTCCCGGAAAGTGTGGAGAATCCGGCATTACAAAAAGCGGAAATAGAATGGAAAGCGGAAAAAGCCAGCTCACCCTCCAAACTCATTCCCAGTGTGCCGTGAATACTGAACCAGATAGAAACCATGCCGATGCCTTCAATCACTAAAGTAAACCCCAATATATATAATAAGGTGGACAGCAACGAGCTTAATGAATTGGAACTGACCATATCACGTACAACCAACTGATTGTAAAGAGAAGTGTTTCCCATAAAGAACATCGCAAAGAAACTGGTCAAGGTCATCACTCCCAGTCCGCCTATCTGAATCAGTAAAATAATGACGACAAGACCGCCGGTAGTAAAGGTGGTCGATACATCCACCGGAACTAACCCCGTGACACATACCGCACTCGTAGCCGTGACCCGGTCTCTTATACAAATCTGACGCTGCCGACAAGCGATCTAGTGTAAATCTCAGAGGACCCCGTCAATTTAAAAACAAAAACAACCAACACCGTGACACCTGACATTCATA
>OJJH01000142.1_pt1 | contig 33656 bp, 27 predicted proteins | sample 1596251 | NCBI WGS metagenome assembly OJJH01 (sample SAMEA4350153, study PRJEB24818) | metagenome | biome: human; feature: gut; material: faeces | place: Denmark | collected 2013-09
CTGCTCAACTGGGCAATAGGCTATATATTATATAAAAAGAAAATATACATTAAGATATGATATTGATTGCAGACAGCGGTTCTACCAAGACCGACTGGTGTGTCGTTCTCAACGGCACACCTATCAAACGAATCAGCACAAAAGGGCTGAACCCTTTCTTCCAATCGGAAGAGGAAGTTCAACAAGAACTGGCACATTCTCTTCTGCCACAGTTACCGGAAGGGACGATTAACTCCGTCTATTTCTATGGCGCAGGTTGTACCCCCGAAAAAGCGCCTGTCATCCGGCGGGCTATTGCCGACAGTTTACCCATTGTCGGGAATATCAAAGCCTATTCGGATATGCTGGCTGCTGCCCGTGGATTATGCGGACATGAGGCAGGCATTGTCTGTATCCTGGGAACCGGTTCCAACTCCTGCTTTTACAATGGAAAAGAGATTGTCAATAACGTCTCGCCATTGGGATTTATCTTAGGCGACGAAGGAAGCGGCGCAGTACTGGGAAAATTGTTAGTAGGTGATATTCTGAAAAACCAGTTGTCACCTACCGTAAAGGAAGCATTTCTCAAACAATTCGACCTGACAGCTCCCGAAATCATCGACCGGGTTTACCGTCAGCCTTTCCCGAACCGCTTCCTGGCAAGTCTCTCTCCTTTCATAGCCCAACATCTGGAAGAACCGGGTATCCGCCAGTTAGTCCTCAATAGTTTCATCGCTTTCTTACGAAGAAATGTGATGCAATATGACTATGCACAGTATCCGGCTCATTTCATCGGTTCGGTAGCCCATTGTTACAAGGAGATATTGCAGGAAGCCGCACAGGAAACGGGAGTCAGTATCGGCAAGATTCTTCAAAGCCCAATGGAAGGATTAATCCGGTACCATACGACTTCGTCCAATCAGTTTAATTTATAACCAATTGCTTATATATCATCTATTTATAATCAGCAACTCATAATATAATTAGTAAATTGTAATCATCCCAATGCAGATAACCGAACAATCATCCCTCTACGACGATCTAGAAAAGAAATCTGTACGAGAAATATTAGAAGACATCAATCGTGAAGACCAAAAGGTAGCATTAGCCGTACAAAAGTCTATTCCACAGATTGAACAGCTTGTCAGCCTGATTGTCCCCCGTATGAAACAGGGCGGACGCATCTTTTATATGGGTGCAGGAACAAGCGGTCGCCTGGGAGTACTGGATGCTTCAGAGATACCACCGACATTCGGTATGCCGCCTACCTGGATTATCGGATTGATAGCCGGCGGAGATACTGCTCTACGTAATCCGGTGGAAGGTGCAGAGGACGATATGAACCGGGATGGGAAGAGCTTACCGAACATCAGATTAATGATAAGGATACCGTAATCGGCATTGCCGCTTCCGGCACCACACCTTATGTAATCGGTGCTTTGCGGGAAGCCCGCAAGCATGGCATCCTGACAGGCTGTATCACCAGCAATCCCGATTCTCCGATGGCGGCAGAAGCGGATATCGCCATTGAGATGATTGTCGGACCGGAATATGTGACGGGGAGTTCACGGATGAAATCAGGCACCGGACAGAAGATGATTCTGAATATGATTAGCACTTCGGTGATGATTCAACTCGGACGGGTGAAGGGAAATAAGATGGTGAATATGCAGTTGAGTAATCAGAAGTTAGTGGAAAGAGGAACACGGATGATTATGGAAGAACTGGGGTTAGACCATGGGCATGCGCAAAAGTTGTTATTGCTTCATGGTTCGGTAAAGAAGGCGGTTGACGCATACAATTCAATATCCAAACTATAAAGTATTGCTATTACCCTTTACCGGGAAGCGCCGGAAACATTGATTTTCGTTCAATAATCTAATAGATGGTATCGTATATCTGCCAATAATTAAATAGTATATACTGTTTAATCGTTAATTTAATTGCCTTTAAAAAGAGAATAGACTATTTTTGTTCTCACACTAAAATGAAAGCAGTAGTGGATGCAGCTATAAAGAAAATACCCTACGGGATGACGGACTTCGAGAGAATAATCCGTGAAAATTTTTAGCCAACAATATTCTGATAGATTATGGCAACGAACGTTATCAGGACAAAAATACAACTGAAACAATATGCAGCCAGCGAATGGATAGCACACGACAAGAGAACCACTGAGCTGAAAAGTATTGCGTTAGTATTTCAAGGATGGAAGCTTGTAAGAGTGGAAGAGGTGTGATATGGAACTTTCCTCGAATCCTCAAATATAGCATCAAAGCTATGCCGGTTCCACTCCGGTCCGGAATGGACGGCAAAGTGCTTGGCACGATACCGATAGATTGGAGAAAAACGGTTGCCAGTCCGGCACGTCCTACACCGTGCAACGCTTCATTCCACCAGTCGTACTCTTTGATTCCCAGTCGCGGAATAGCCGGTGAGGAATTTTGCATTAATGATACTTTCTCTTCCTGTGTCAAACGGGGCAATTTCAGACATAAAAAGGGTGAAAGGTATCAACCTCCCACCCTTTCGTTCAGGATATATAAAGCAAATTCCTAAAACTCAACCAAAATACGGAATACCTTTCCCGGATTAGCCGTCCATTCCTGCATGGCTTCCAAAGCACCTTCCGGTTTGGCTATCTTCGAAATCAACTCTTCCACCGGACAATTTCCTTCTTTCATATAGTTTATTACCGCACGGAAATCTGCCGGCAACGCATTTCTGGAACCACGGATATCCAATTCTTTTTGAACGAAAAGCTTCGTTTGGAAAGCCACTTCACTCTTGGCATAGCCGATGCAAACCACACGTCCTGTAAATCCGACTTCATCCACTGCCATTACATAAGTTACCGGACTGCCGACTGCTTCAATCACAACATCGGCACCGAGTCCTTCCGTTATTTCCTGTATCCGTTCGTGTACATTCTCTGTTTTAGAGTTAACCACATAAGATGCGCCGACCTTCTTCGCCAGTACCAGTTTTTCATCATCCAAATCGACAGCAATTACTGTTGCACCTCTCAAAGCAGCACGTACAATCGCACCTATACCAATCATGCCGCAGCCGATTACCATCACAAACTCGTTATCAATCACCTGTGCACGCGATACGGCATGAAATCCGACACTCATCGGTTCAATCAGCGCACAGTCACGGGAAGAGATATTGCCCGCCGGAATAATCTTCGTCCAGGGTAATACTGCATATTCGCACATCACTCCATTGCGTTGCACACCCAGCGTTTCGTTATATTCGCAGGCATTGACCCGCCCATTACGGCAGGAAGCACATTTACCGCAATTGGTGTACGGATTCAGCGTCACATTCATTCCTTTCTCGAAACCTGCCGGAACACCCGAACCGATTTCTTCAATAACCGCTCCTACTTCGTGTCCCGGTATCACTGGCAATTTCACCATCGGATTCTTGCCCAAGAACGTGTTTAAGTCCGAACCACAAAAACCGACATACTTGATTTTTACTAATACTTCACCGGCGCCAACGGTCGGTTTTTCCAGTTCAACCACCTTCATTTCTGAGGGGTTGACAATTTGAACTGCTTTCATTTGATATGTTTGATAATAAATTTATTAATCGATTACTTTATAGCCTTTCCAACCGTAATAGGCACAGAAGACAAAGCAAATCATCGGCACACAATAGGCCATATAATAGATGTGCTCATTGGCATGCATGAAATAGGCTGTCAACTGCGGGAGACAGGCATTGCCCACAATCGCCATGACAAGAAATGCCGAGCCGCTCTTTGTCTGATTCCCCAATCCTTTCAAAGCCAACGAAAACTGAGTAGGATACATGATAGACATAAAGAAAGAAATAGTCAACATTGCGTATAGTCCAACCATTCCGCCCCATATCATGACAACTCCGCACAGGAGTATATTCATCAGTGCATAGATTAACAGCATATCCTGCGGACGGAATTTTATCATCAATCCCGTACCAATCCAACGGCCTAAAAGGAAAGCGAGCATATACAATCCGAAAAAGGTAGTCGCCGTATCTTCCGGCAGTCCGGCATATGTACAGCAATATACCAAGAAAAGGCTGTTAATAGCCGTCTGCCCGCCATTATAGAAGAACTGCGCAATCACTCCCCAACGCAGATGCGAATGTTTCAGTACGCCAAAATCTATCAGTTTTTCTTTCTTATTGTCAGTCGTCGCTTTATCTGAAGAAACTTCTGCGCCTTCATCCCCAATCTTCGGCAGTTTGGAGAATACAAAGACAACAGCTATGGCGATAAGCAGCAAAGCCAGTATCAGGTAGGGAAGTTTCATGGCATCCGTTTCCAGTTGGATATAGGCTTGCCAGCCACCCGGATAATCTACAGGAAGAGTCTCACGTGTATAGTGAGTTCCACTGAGGATAAGTTTACTCAGGAACATGGCAGCAATGAAAGCTCCCAGCCCGTTGAAGGATTGTGCCAGGTTCAGTCGTCGCGGAGCGGTTTCGGGAGCTCCTAAAACGGTGACATACGGGTTGGCGGCTGTTTCCAGAAAACACATTCCGGTGGCGATAATGAAGAAGATGCAAAGGTAAGCCCAATACTCTTTCAAGATAGCTGCCGGGAAAAATAGCAGGCCGCCGATAGCTGCCAATATCAGTCCGAAGATAATCCCTGCCTTATAGCTATAACGCTTCATAAACATAGCAATGGGAATCGGGAAAATAAAATAGGCAAGCCAATAGGCAGTCTCCGTAAAGGAAGCCTCAAAGGTATTCAGCTCGCAGGTCTTCATCAACTGTCGTATCATCGTGGGAAGCAGATTACTACTTATCGCCCACAAGAAGAAAAGGCAGAAAACCAAAGCCAGCGGTATTGTATATGTATTCTTTTTCATGGTATAATATTGTTTCACAATGTGGTTATTTTCTCAATCATTCAGACATGTTCTTGATGTAAGGAAGTACGGGAAGGTCCGTAAATCCATAGAAGTTCCGGGCATTTTCTCCTAGAAAAAGTGCCTTTTCCTTCTCTGACAGTTCTGGCGATTTCAGCACAAAGTCATAGGACATCTTGTAGGTGATAGCCGTAATAGTACGCGGATAATCCGACCCCCACATCAGTTTCTCCATTCCGACCAATTCCGCCGCTTCACGAATAGCCTTAACAGCGCCTTTGAACGGATAGAACTCATCATTGAAAAGCCACGTGATTCCTCCGGATTCAATCATTACATTCGGGTGGCGTGCCAACTTTATCTGTTCGAGCCAATCCGGCAACGTAACCATTCCGAAATGTCCGATAGCTATCTTCAACCGGGGACATTCCTGAATTATCTCTTCCATTTCAGGAACTTGTGTCGCCCCATCCGCCAAATCAATAGAAAGCATCACACTCCGCTCTTCCATATAGTGGAACATCTGCATCATCTCTTCGCTATTCAGCATCACCCTGCCTTCTTTCAGCAACAGGCGATGTGCGGGAATCTTGATATCTTTAAAGCCTCTGGCTATGAGTTTCTTTGCCTGTTCCAGGAATCCCGGTTTACGAAACTCACACATTCCGCATACAAAGAAACGATTGGGATAACGGGCAACAACCTCGGCTAAATAGTCATTCTGTATGCCATCAATAAACTCCTGTGTAATGACAGCGGCAGACACTTGCGCATAGTCCATATTCGACAGAAAGACTTCCGCACTATTCACTCCGTCTATCATAAAAGGTGGAACCATCTGCCGGATTTCTCCCATAAATAGCGAGCGTCCGTTCTCAAGCGTTCGGATAGGGAGTCCATCTACGACCGTATCCTGCCGTAACCACAGATGAGCATGTGCATCAATAATTGTGTAATCCATACGAACGGTTCTGTTTTATGAGTTTGCCCAGCTTACACGTTTCTGTTCCCCGATAATATCCTGCACTTCCCGAACGAGTTCCCAGTCAACCGGTTCCCCGATGAAAGCGATATTCTTTTTCACATTTTCAGGATTAGTCGTACTGAACAAAGTAGTCGCAATCCGAGGATTGCTGACAGAGAATTGCATGGCAAGTTTCTCAATCGGATAGTTTTTCGTTTTGCAATGTTCCATTGCTTTGCGGCAGGCTTCTACCAGTGTTTTGGGGGCCGGATGCCAAGCAGGAACACCCCGTTCGCTCAATAGTCCCATTGAAAGTGGAGAAGCATTGATTACACCGATTTCTTTAGATTCAAAATAATCCAAGAAGTCAGCGAGTTTATCATCACACAGGCAATAATGGCAGAAGTTAAGGACAGATTCAACCGTACCGCTTGGAGAGTGGTCGATGACCCATTTCAGGTTCTCCAGTTGCAGGTCAGTGATTCCGACATGACCTACCACACCTTTCTCACGCAATTCCACCAAAGCAGGCAGTGTCTCATTTACCACCTGATTTAAATCGGCAAATTCAATATCGTGCACATTTATCAAGTCGATAAAGTCTATGTTCAGACGTTCCATACTCTCATACACGCTCTCGGTAGCACGTTTAGCGGAATAATCCCATAAATTCACACCGTCCTTTCCATAACGTCCTACCTTTGTAGAAAGATAATAACGGTCACGAGGAAGCTCTTTCAGTGCTTTTCCCAGTACGGTTTCCGCTTTATAGTGTCCGTAATAAGGAGAGACATCAATGAAATTCATTCCCGATTCAACAGCAGTGAACACCGCCTGGATACCTTCTTTCTCTTTCAAATCATGGAAAACTCCCCCTAGGGAAGAAGCTCCGAAACTAAGAGATGAAACTTTCATCCCCGTCTTTCCGATTTCATGGTATTGCATACTTTTAGGTTTTAAATAGTTTTGTATGCGGCAAAAATAGGTCATGAATGATTGCCGTCAGTCAAAGGATAGCGTAAAAAGCCACGTAACGGTTTACGTAAAAAATATTGCTTCGAATGTTTTTATTTACCCGGGAATGTGCTTTCTTTGTAAAAGATTCAAAGTTGGAAACCTTCAAATGGAAAACCGGAAGCATACCTCACTCAAAGACCTTGCCCAAGCATTGGGCGTATCGATTCCCACTGTATCCAGGGCGTTGAAAGACAGTCCTGAAATCAGCCGTGAACTTTGTGCCAAGGCAAAGGAGCTTGCCAAGGAGATGAATTATCGCCCTAATCCTTTTGCCATGAGTTTACGGAAAAATGCGCCGCGTATTATCGGTGTGGTCGTTCCGGATATCGTAACCCATTTCTTTGCATCTATTTTGAACGGAATAGAAAATATGGCTATCGCCAACGGATATTTTGTGATTATCACCACATCACACGAATCTTACGAGCATGAGAAGCGGAATATCGAGAATCTGGTCAATATGCGTGTAGAAGGTATTATCGCCTGTTTATCCCAAGAGACAACAGATTATTCCCATTTCGAAGCCTTGAAAGACATCAATATGCCGCTTATCCTATTCGACCGCGTTTGCTTGACTGACCAGTTTTCTTCAGTTGTAGCCGATGGGGCACAATCTGCGCAAATGGCAACGCAACACCTGTTGGATAATGGAAGTAAACGGGTAGCCTTTATCGGTGGAGCCAATCACCTGGATATTGTAAAAAGGAGAAAGCATGGTTATCTGGAAGCATTGCGTGATAACCGGATTCCTATCGAAAAGGAGTTGGTGGTTTGCCGGAAGATTGATTACGAGGAAGGCAAGATTGCCACGGAAACATTGCTGTCTCTCCCCCAACCTCCCGATGCAATTCTTGCAATGAATGATACATTGGCATTCGCGGCTATGGAAGTTATCAAAAGCCATGGTCTCCGCATACCGGAGGATATTGCCATTATCGGATATACGGATGAACAACATGCCAATTATGTGGAGCCCAAATTATCAGCCGTGTCTCATCAGACCTATAAAATGGGAGAAGCTGCCTGCCAGTTGCTGATTGAACATATTAAAGGAGATAAGACAATCAAGCAGGTGATGATTCCGACACATTTGCAGATTAGAGAGAGTAGTATAAAGCTTGCTACTCACAATATATAGCATAGTACTTTAATTTATAAATCGGAACTAAAAGAGATGCATTATTAAGTAATATCCCGTATGAAGTTATAAAGTATATCCATAACTCATTGCTCTTTAATTACGTAAACAAATATATAACAGTTACCTGATAGACTCAGCATTTCCGTCGAAAATACTGAGTCTATCAGGCAAATACAGTCCCAACAAGAGGAGATGAGCTAGATTACAAATCCTTTGTATCTATATTAAAAAGAAATATGCATTGTATAGCCACTTTCCGGTGATCCCTCAATTCGCTGAAAAACAGTATTAATATAAGGAGAAGGGCGTGGGTAATATTTCCAAAAAGTTCCTCCTGACACAGGTCCGGTACTTTCTATAGACGCCAATACATAACTAGCATAACCGTCACTCCAAGTATCTGTTTTATTGATACTTATTTCTCCTTTCACATTTCCTCTTTCATATGTACCACCAACTCCTACCGACACAAATCTCGTACGCCCCGCAGGTTTCCAACTACCACTTTTTTTATATTCCATCTTAACATCTAAAGTTAACACACAACGATTAACTTGTCCTCCTAGGTTTATTATAAATGAACGTATTTGTGTAATATACTTATATCTATAATTATTAGCGTTTATTCCAAATTCATATTGTTGACTTGCAGCTTTATCCTCTGCCCCTAATTCTCCTCGTGTTGCGGGAGAAAATAAGAGTTCACTTTCATATTTTATAGTTCCATAAGGCTTAACTTCTGTTTGACCATTTACATAAGTTAAAACAGACAAATCTCCATTACAAAATCGCACAACATCATTTCCTATCCGCACTTCTAAATCACTATTAAACAAAGCCCTTAGTGAAATTGGAATATTTAGGAACAAAGAATCTTGCACTGTTACAGATGTGTTTAACACTGAATTAATATTATAGTTTTTAACCCATAGCAACAACTCAGAATTACTTAACCTCGACAAATAATCAAATGTATCTAAAAATTCACTTGGACTAGCAAAACTAGCCATAGCAACATCAGAACTATGGTTCTGATCCTCATTAAATTCTTGGGAGCAAGAAGTCAATACCAAAAGAATAGTGCATAATAAATAATAGAATCGTTTCATAAGCATTTAATTTATTATAGTTAAAGACGTAAATGTACATAATAAATTTGAGTATCCTAATAAAAAAACAGTAAATACAATTCAAACAAAATGTACTTACTGTTTATATTTATGCCAAGAATCTTTTCTAATAAATATTTAATACTAATCCTCTATTGACTGTAACTGAATATCAAAGATCAATGTTGAATAACCTGGTATTGCATCATTATCAGAACTACCATAAGCTACTTGCCACGGAATATAAGTCAGCCAACGTTCACCAACTCTCATGTTTTGCAGTATATCTGCCCAACCCGAAACAGCAGAACCAGCACTAATATAAAATCCTTGTACCGAAAAAGTAGTCGGTTGGTCAAAATCCACATCAGGATTAATACCTGAAAAGTTTTCATCAAACGTCTCATTAAAGATATAACTTCCTCGATAATAGACAGAAACATTGTCAGTAAAGAATGGCTTCTTACCTGTCTCTTTTTCTATTTTCTTTTTATAGAAAATCTTCACACTATTGTTAATCATTGGAGTTATATACTCTAACCCCCCATGATCCGGTGCAGTATCATATACTGTTTGTAAAGAGTCCATGAAAGCTTCATTCCGTGCTCTCCAATTGTCAAATTTGGTAGACTCTTCCGTTTCACTACAAGCAGTAAACGCAAGAGCCAATAATATTAAGGAGAAAAAATAGATCTTTTTACTCATTCGTCAAAGGTTTATTGTAAAGTTTTCAATAGAGAAGTGATGCTTACTCTGTCTGCGATAATATTATTCAGTTCAGAGATAGCGACACGCTCTTGCTGCATGGTATCGCGGTTACGCAATGTTACGCAGTTATCTTCTAAAGTCTGATGGTCGACTGTTACACAGTACGGAGTACCAATAGCATCCTGACGGCGATAACGCTTACCGATACTATCTTTTTCATCATATTGGCAATGGAAGTGGAACTTCAGGTCGTCGATAATCTCACGAGCCTTTTCAGGCAGACCGTCTTTCTTCACCAACGGCATGACAGCTAATTTCACCGGAGCCAAAGCAGCAGGTAATTTCAATACTACGCGGCTTTCACCATTTTCCAGTTGTTCTTCGCAATAAGCTGCGCTCATGATGCTGAGGAACATACGGTCAACGCCGATAGAAGTTTCAATTACATACGGAGTATATGATTCGTTCAGTTCAGGATCAAAATATTTAATACTCTTTCCTGAGAACTTCTCATGCTGTGACAAGTCGAAGTTAGTACGGGAATGGATACCTTCCACTTCCTTAAATCCGAACGGCATCAGGAATTCGATGTCAGTAGCAGCATTGGCATAATGAGCCAGTTTATCATGGTCGTGATAACGATAGCTTGCATCACCGAAGCCCAGCGCCTTGTGCCATTTCAGACGGATTTCTTTCCATTTCTTGAACCAGTCGAGTTCAGTTCCCGGTTTTACAAAGAACTGCATTTCCATCTGTTCGAACTCACGCATACGGAAGATGAACTGACGGGCAACAATCTCGTTACGGAAAGCCTTACCAATCTGCGCAATACCGAAAGGAACTTTCATACGACCTGTTTTCTGTACATTCAGGTAGTTTACGAAAATACCTTGTGCAGTTTCCGGGCGAAGATAAATCTTCATAGAACCATCGGCAGTAGAACCCATTTCTGTAGAGAACATCAGATTGAACTGACGAACCTCTGTCCAGTTCTTAGTACCGGAGATCGGGCATACGATTTCTTCATCAATGATAATCTGGCGAAGTTCTTCCAAATTACCGTCATTCAGCGCTTTCGCGAAACGAGCATGAAGAGCGTCACGCTTTGCCTGATGCTCCAATACACGTCCGTTGGTAGAACGGAATTGAGCCTCATCAAAACTTTCGCCGAATCTCTTGGCAGCTTTCGCCACTTCCTTATTGATTTTATCGTCATACTTAGCCAACTGGTCTTCAATCAGCACATCGGCACGATAACGCTTTTTAGAATCTTTATTGTCAATCAAAGGGTCATTGAATGCGTCAACGTGTCCGGAAGCCTTCCAGATAGTAGGGTGCATAAAGATGGCAGAGTCGATGCCGACAATGTTTTCGTGCAACAGCACCATGCTGTCCCACCAATATTTCTTAATGTTGTTTTTCAATTCAACGCCCATCTGACCGTAGTCATACACAGCGCCCAGTCCGTCGTAGATATCGCTTGAAGGAAATACGAAACCGTACTCTTTGCAGTGCGATACAAGTTTCTTAAAAACGTCTTCTTGTGCCATTTTCTTTTCTATATCTATTAATTTGATTTTCCTTTTTTCGTAAAAAGTGCCACAAAGATAGGGATTTATCTCATAAATAAGACAGGTAGGGTATTAATTTATCTTATTCCTGAACTTCTTCATCCATTTCCGGCTCTTCTATGTCGTATTCTGTTTGTTCCAATTCCCGATCTGCCTTCTTCATATTTTTCGTCAGCATACTTTCGGGCATATAATATTTAAAAGGTATACGGGTACACTTGGTTTTCTTCAGTTCCTTGCTGAATTTTGAATTTGCAACAAAATATACGCGTGAAATAGATACTTTCCCCGGTGTCACCAATTCGGGTAACTCATATCCCTGACTTGTCAATGCGGTCTGAAATGTTCCTAATCCTTCAATGGTCACCGAATGACCTGAAGAGAGCAAATCTTGAATACTCTCAACCAGTTCCGACAAAATGCCCTCTATCTGTCCACGATGAAATCCTGTCATTTTTGCCATACGTACCGCAAGTTCCTTATTCTTCACCCCGCCTCTTTGCTGCATTTTACTAGGTACACCGTACCATAACTCTTTTCTTTCTCCGGATGACAAATCCGCTTTCTTTCTCACTACATAAGGTATAGACATAATCTTGTGCTCCTTTCTTTTTTTATTCGTTATAATAGTTTGTTCGACACCCGGGTGTCATGCATACTGAGACCCGGGTGTCGAACACAACAACACCCGGGTGTCGTACAGCACGAGACCCGGGTGTCATACAAGTTATTCTTGCCACAAAATTAAGTCTTTATTATAGGAAAACAAAGTTATTCTTATATATTTGTGCATCTTTCATAATGCTAAAGAAAAACATTAAACCATGATTAAGATTCTTCTACTGATTGACTACTCCAGTGAGTTCGACAGGAAACTGTTGCGGGGGCTTGTACAGTACTCCAAAGAAAACGGTCCCTGGCTCTTCTACAGACTACCTTCTTATTATAGTGCAATGTACGGAGAGGAAGGCATTCTGAAATGGGCAAAAGAATGGAAAGCCGATGCCATCATCGGCCAATGGAACAACGACACGATTGATTTGCAGAAAGAACTGAATATACCGGTGGTATTACAAAACTACCATCACCGGAGCGTTACTTACTCCAACTTGACCGGTGATTATAAAGGCACGGGAAGAATGGCCGCCCAATTCTTTGCGAAAAGAATGTTCCGTAACTTTGCTTATTTCGGTGTCAAAGGTGTGGTGTGGTCTGATGAGCGTTGCGAGGGCTACCGGCAGGAAGTGAAACGCACCGGCGGCGGATTCTTCTGTTTCGAATCAGACAAACAGGAAGACGAGATAAGATTGGAAGTAAGCCGGTGGTTGCAGCAACTCCCCAAACCGGTCGCCCTGTTTTGCTGTGATGACGCACACGCCCTGTTCATTTCTGAAACCTGCCGGATGAACAATATCCATATTCCGGAAGAAATAGCCTTATTAGGTGTGGATAACGACGAACTAATGTGCAATATCTCCGACCCTCCAATCTCATCCATAGAACTCGAAGTAGAAAGAGGCGGATATTCTATCGGCAGGCTCATCCATCAACAAATCAAAAAAGAACACGAAGGTACTTTCAATATTGTCATCAACCCTATCCGCATCGAACTGCGGCAATCAACGGAGAAACACAATATCAAAGACCCTTATATCCTGGAAGTAGTGAAATATATAGATTCTCATTACAGTGACGACCTGACGATAGACTCTTTGCTTGCCAATCTTCCGCTATCCCGCAGGAATTTTGAAGTGAGATTCAAGAATGCGTTGAACACTTCTATTTATCAGTATATCCTGAATTGCCGGTGCAATCATCTGGCAGACTTGCTGCTTACGACAGACCGCCCGTTGACCGATTTAGCCATAGCAGTAGGTTTCAAGGATTATAATAACATAGCACGCGTTTTCAAGAAACATAAAGGCTGTTCACCTATCGAATATCGTCAAAAACAAAAGCTGGTTATACATAGTCCGGTTTCCGACACCACAGACTAAACACACTCACCTGCATTCACCGGATTACACTTTTCGAGGAAGCCCTGTCAAGCGTTTTTAGGGCTTACTTAAACTATTACTTCCTGCTTTATTTCTGTTTTTAACACTCATAGCACGAAATCTTGCGCAAAATGAAGATTCAATTGCGCAAATTGTGCGTAAATAGACTAAAAATCTCCATACTTTTGCGAATATAAAAGACGTCTGATAAACTATATTTTCACCAATTAAAATAATATTATGAATCACTAATTTAAATGTGCAGATTATGAATAAAGGTATAATTTATCTATGCATGCTATTCTTATGCTTTGCATGCAATGACTCCGATGCGGGAAATACGCTACCTCTTTCTTTCCAGACATTACAAATGGAAAACAATTCCAATTTTGTCACTCTGACAGCTATCACAGACGGTGATGCAAAAGACGCGTCATTCGAATGGTTCATTCCTAGCAAGAACTTACGATTGACAGGCAGAAGTGTTGTATGTTATTTTGAACAAAAAGGGACTTACGAGGTCACTCTGACCAGTGAATGGAATTCACAAAAAGGTTCAATCACCAAGACAATCACGGTGGATAACGACTCCTATTACCACCAACAAGGCGAGCAGCTTTGGTGGAATGACGAATTCACATCTTACACTCTCGACAAGATGGCCTGGAACTATGATATAGGTACCGAAGGATGGGGTAACAGCGAAAAGCAAAACTATACCAGCAGCCCGGAAAACTCCTTTATCAGAGACGGAAAGTTAGTGATAAGGGCAATAAAAGTAGACGGAAAAACCGGAGAAGAAAAAGGTGATTTCACCTCTGCACGCATTATCACGAAGGGGAAAATAGAAATTAACCGGGGACGTGTGGAAGTACGCGCCAAAGTGCCCGGAGTAAAAGGTACTGTCCCCGCCATCTGGTTCTATGGAAAAAATGCATATCCCTACTATTCCGAATTGGATATGATGGAATATGTAGCTTACGAGAAGAACAAGATTCACGGCACAGCCCACACTACCGCCACACTTGCCGACCCGAAGGAAGAGACAAACGTTTCAGGCGGCACTATCATGGTGAACGATGTAGAAACCAGTTTCCATGTTTACGGTATGAACTGGACAGACGATAAAGTGGAATTCTATGTAGACGACCCGGCAAACGTGTATCTGACTTTCACACCGTCACAGAAAGACAATCCCCGCTTCTGGCCTTTCAACAGCGAGTTGTATCTGATAATGAACGTCTCAGTCGGTGGAACCTGGGGAAGCCGCTACGGCATAGAACTGGACAAGTTTCCTCTAGAAATGGAAATTGACTATGTACGCATTTTCAAAAAGAACTAATTATTAACCCTAAAGAATACGAAAGTGAAAAACTCAATTCATTCATTCCATCCGTCCGAAAGAAGAATTTTCCTAAGGAGTTTTTTTCTAATGGTATATATATGCTGCTTCAGTCCGGTAATATTTGCCCAAAACCATTTCGTAGTGTCCGGCAAAGTGATCGGGGCAGACAAAGAACCCATTATCGGCGCCACCATTCAGGATAAGGCTAATAATATCGGTGTTATCTCGGATATAAACGGTAATTTCAGCATTAAGGCTTCTTCACGCAACGCTACGCTGCACGTTAGTTATATAGGCATGAAATCTGCGGAAGTGAAAGTGGAAGGAAGAACCACACTTACAGTGGTATTGGAAGAAAATACGGTAAAAATAGACGAAGTGGTAGTCACGGCACTCGGCATCAAACGGGAAACGAAAGCTCTGGGATATGCCGTGTCTTCGGTTAACAACGAGACACTGACCGCCGGAAACGAGCAAAATGTGATGTCCGCCATCTCCGGTAAAGTGGCAGGGGTGGATATTTCTTCCACTACGGCAGGGCCTTCGGGTTCCACACGTGTCATCATCCGCGGTAATTCACAGTTGAGCGGTTCCAACCAACCGTTGTATGTCATCGACGGTATGCCGGTAGACAACACTGAACTGGAAGGAGCCGGGAAATGGGGTGGTTATGATTACGGCGATGTGCTTTCCTCGCTCAATCCGGATGATATTGAAAACATCTCTATTCTGAAAGGTCCTTCGGCGTCTGCACTCTACGGTTCGAGAGCTTCCAATGGGGTCGTACTCATCACAACCAAGTCTGCCGGCAAGAAAAAAGGAATCGGAGTGGAATTTTCGTCCAACCTCAGTATCGTAAAACTGTTAAGCAACTTCGACGATTACCAGCGTGTCTACGGACAAGGACGTGACGGTCGCCCGCCAATGTCCACAGAGACAGCTTCGAACACGTCACAAGTATCCTGGGGCGGTAAACTGGATCCGAACCTGGAAGCCAACATCTATAACGGAGAATTACGGAATTATGGAAATGTAAACAATAACATCCTGAGCTTTTTCCGTACTGGTATTACAACAACCAATGCCGTAGCTTTCAACAAGACCAACGACAATTCATCGTTCCGTGTTTCCATATCGGACATGCGTAACTGGGACATCGTTCCGGAATCAGACTTAAACCGCACAAGCGTTTCTTTCAAAGGTAGCGCAAAAATGACTAAACGCCTGACAGTGGAGGCTCAGGGAACTTATAGCTACGAAACAGTCAAGAACCGTCCGGCACTGTCCGACAGCCCCAGCAATATAGGGAACGCACTGATAGGTATCGCCCCGAACTTCGACCAGAAATGGCTGGCGGCTAACTATAAAGATGAAGCCGGGCACTACAACGACTGGAACGGAGATAAATACCGTATCAACCCTTATTGGGTAATCAATGAAATGAGTAATAAGTCGAAACGTGACCGCCTGATGGGACAAGGACGTGTGTACTACTCTTTCCTCGACTGCTTGCAAGCCAGTTTCAAGGCAGGGTTGGATTCTTACACTTTCCGGTTTACGGATTTCACTCCCATGTACACTCCCGGCTTTGTGGACGGGCTGATGAAAGAGATGACCAATAACGTAATGCAATACAACTTCGAAATGATGCTCCGTTTCCAGAAACGTTTCAACGAGTTTGATGTTTCGGCTTTTGCCGGCGGTAACGTCATGCGTTACGAGTACGAGTCGATGATACAGACAGGGCAATCGCAAGTAATACCCGACCTTCAGGATATTACAAACTATGGCAGTATAGAAACAGAACATGCATTGGTACGTAAAGCAGTACGTTCCTTGTTCGGGCAGGTAAGCCTGGGATATAAGGAGCTTGTCTATATTGATGCCACTTTCCGTAACGACGTATCTTCTACATTAAGTGCCAGCAACCGTTCTTATTTCTACCCTTCCGTATCGGGAAGTTTGATATTCTCCAATCTTTTCGAGCACAAGGACTGGCTGACATTCGGAAAGCTACGCGGCTCGTGGGCGAAAGTAGGCGGTGATACAAGTCCCTATCAGTTGCAACTGGAGTATGGTCTGAAAGCCTATACCAACAAAGGTACATCTTTGGGATATATCGCTTCCGGCTCTGTACCTAACGCAAACTTGAAACCGACCTCTACTTATTCATTCGAGGTAGGTTTGGATGTGCGTTTCTTTGACAGCCGCCTGGGGCTGGATGTGACTTACTACCAACAGACGACCAAAGACCAGATTCTGTCTCTCCCGTTGTCACAATCCACCGGATACAAACGCGCCGTCATCAATGCCGGAGAAATAGCAAACAAAGGTATTGAAGCCTCTCTCTCGTTCGTTCCGGTAAGAACAAAGAATTTCACATGGGATGCCAGTGTCAACTTCGCCAAAAACTATAATGAGGTGGTGAAATTGCATGATGAGGTAAAAGACTTCGAACTCGCTTCCGCCCGTTGGGCAAATGCTTCCATCTACGCCAGCGAAGGACAGCCTTACGGTGTCATTGTAGGCAAAAAGCTGAAACGGACGGAGAAAGGAGACGTAATCTTTGAAAACGGTCTTCCTACTTTTGACGACAAGGTTTCTGTGTTAGGCAACGGCAACTATGATTTTACTTTAGGTTTCCGCAATGCATTCACTTACAAGAACCTCTCGATGAGCGTATTGTTCGACATGAAATTCGGTGCAGATATTTATTCTATGAGCGCTATGCAGTCTCATGTAAACGGTACATCGAAAGAGACACTCGAAGGACGTCAGGAATGGTATCGTTCCGAGCAGCAACGCCAATCGGCAGGCGTTCCGGCAGGAAGCTGGATAGCTACCGGCGGTTATGTGGGAAAAGGAGTGATGGCAATAAAAAACGATGATGGCGAAATGGTTTACGTGCCCAACAATGTATGTGTAGACCCTGCAAAATACTGGCAGGCACTGCAAACGACTTCTCCCGAACCGTTCATCTACGACAATTCATTCGTCAAACTGCGCGAAATATCACTCTCGTACACCTGTCCCAAGAAGTGGTTCGTACATACTCCCATCGAGTCTGTCACTCTCTCTGCCTACGGACGCAATTTATTGCTAATTTATTCCAATGTCGATAATATAGATCCGGAATCATCTTATAATAACGGCAACGGTCAAGGGTTTGAGTATGGCTCGTTACCTTCACGCCGTACCTTCGGATTCGGCATTAATGTCAAATTCTAAAAAACGCACACCGAATATGAAAAGAATTAAATGGAATTTCTTAATTGCCAGCCTCTTCTGCTTATGCAGTTGTGCCGACCTCACAGAGTTGAACGAAAATCCGACCAAGGCAACCAGCATTTCTCCCCACTTGCTGATACCTACCATACAACTGACTCACTCGCAATATCTACAAAGCACTCTCCGCTATCTGATTTTCCCGGGAGCATTTGTCAACCACTGGATTGGTGGCTGGAGCATGCAGGAATATGGCGGCAAGTGCAAAAAGCGCGTCGACTACATGGAGCGTCTCTGGACGATCTACTATCCGGAAATTATCAAAACCGCTGTCGCTCTTGTAGACCAGACCGCCGACAACCCGGAAGAAAGCAACTTGAATGCTATCGGCCGTATCTTGAAAGTGGAAGCCTTCTTGAAATTGACAGACTATTATGGTGATATCCCTTATTTTGAAGCCGGCAAGGTTTATCAGGAAAACATTGTAAAACCGAAGTACGACAAACAGGAAGATATCTACATGGACTTCCTGAAAGAGCTGCGCGAGGCTTCCGCCCAACTGAGCACGGCAGCCATAGCACCTCAAAACGACCTTTACTTCAAAGGTGACATAGAGAAATGGAGACGTTTTGCCAACTCCTTATGGCTGCGTATTGCGATGCGGCTCCTGAAAGTAAATCCGACACTCGCACAGCAGGAAGCCAAAGCCGCCTACGAAGCAGGAGTAATGAATTCCAATCAGGACATCTGTTATGTGGAACATGAAGCCAGCAGACTGGAAGAAGGCCCCGGCAATGGTTTCGCCAACCAGCTATTGGAAGACCCGCAACACAGCAACTACCGCATGACCACCGAACTGCTGGATGCGCTGACTTCCGTCAATGACCCGCGGACCATATATATAGGTGGAGCATATACCGATGGCGACCGCATAGACATCACTTCTCAGGTATATGAAAAGCTGGGAGCTTATCAGGGAGTTCCCGCACAGGACTTTATCTATAATGCTTGGGCAGCAGCATTAACTCTCACGGTTGACGGAAAAGAAGTAAGCGTCACTCATAATTATCAAAAGATGCAACCTTCCAAACTGCTGACTAATCCGGGTTCTCCATACATTCACCTGAGTTATGCAGAAACAGAGTTCTATTTGGCCGAAGCAGCCGTCCGCCAGTGGAATGTATCTGCCGAAAGTCCCAAGGAACATTACAAAAAGGGATTGACTGCAGCAATCAAACAATGGGAACTGTTCGGAGCGACTCTCCCCACTGATGCGCAAATCAAGACCTTTGTTGAAAAACAATCCGCATTACTGGATGCCGGCACCACTGCTGCTTTGGAAGAAATAAACAAGCAATTATGGATACTCTATATCCTCGACCCGATTGAAGCATGGTCTAACATCCGCCGCACCGAAATGCCGAGCAAATATGTCATGTTCAAAAACCTCGCTCCCACAGAGAACGAGTCTAACGGAAAACGCCCTGCCCGCATGATGTACCCGATAGAAGAGCAGACCAAGAACAAGGCCAATCTGGAAGCTGCTATCGAACGTATGGGCGGTACGGACGACTGGACAAGCCATGTATGGTGGGACAAGGAATAAAAATGAGAGATTAGAATTACAAAAATACCCAACCATGAATAAATAAATGAATATACTATATGAAAACAAATTACCTTTTTTTACTATTATGCTTCATCGGTATAATGTTAGGAAGTTGCAAGGATGATTCTGCCAACAATCCGGAATTCAGGGATGATGAAGTACCCTACATCTACACGGATATGCAAGAAACGGCATCGGCTATAGCCGGCGAAGTGACAGAATTCAAGGTGCTGGTATCTCCGGCAGATGAAAAGACCTCTGTAAAATGGTTTCTGGACAGTGAAGAGATAGGGACAAGCGCTTCATTGGTCTATACTTTCCCCGAAACAGGCTCTTTCAGACTACGAATCGAAGTGACACGTAACGGATTACTAAATTACAGAAACTTTGCCTTGACTGTAACAGCACCGGTGACACCACCCGAAGAGCCCGAACCTGTGGAATTAAAGAAGAAGATATTCTGCTATTTGTCAAACGGTGCCATAACCAGTCGCGAAATTCCTTGGGAAAAGATGACACATTTGTGTGTCGTTGGTGGCGTTACCACCGACGGAACTATTCAGGCGGCAACCACCCTCCAGTCAAATACTGATTTCATCCGACAGGGACAAGCTAAAGGGGTGAAAGTTTTAATGTCTATGGATCTTGCCAGCGTAATGAAAACCATGACGGACGACTTCCGCCAATCACTCGGCGAAAGAGCCTTGCAAGTAGTGGAAGATTGTGGACTGGACGGAATCAATGTACTCTTTGAAGGCTGGACGGGCAGTAGTGCAGGTGGTTCTGACAAAGCAGAAAACGCAACATATGCAAGCCACTTGAAAGCACTCTACCAACAACTGAAAGCGGGATTGAGAGATAAGCTGTTAACAGCCGGTGTAAAAGGAGACAGTGAAGGCATGTGGGGAAGCCAGAATGCTTACAACGGTGATTTCTCGATGTTCGAGTATGTGGATTATCTCAATGTGGCAATATATAACTTTACCGGAGCTTGGGCTTCATCTGCCGTAGACCAGCACTCTAGTTTCGAACATTTCACTGCCGCAGCGACCCAATGGGGTATCACCAATGGAATTGACAAGAGTAAGATTATTTTAGGCTTGCCTGCCTATGGCATCCAATTCCAAAGTACCACTATCCCGACCGGTGCCGTACGCAAAGCATACAAGGTCATTCTTACAGAATATGTTTCGGACACCCCTGCCGGAAAAGATGAAATAGAAAAAGATGGCAAAATAGTCTTCTACAACGGTCATCCGCTCGTACAGCAGAAATCCGACTATGTAGTGGACAATGATTTCGGTGGGATTTTACTGAATGACTTGTCGGATGACTCGGAAGATGACGCAACTAGCTTACTGAATGTCATCTACAAGACCTTTATAAAATAACCAACACTTAGGATATATGTCGACCCAATCAAATAGATTACTTGCACTTGACGTAATAAGAGGAATCACCATTGCCGGAATGATCCTAGTTAACAACCCCGGTTCCTGGCAGTCTGTTTATGCCCCGCTAAAACATGCACAGTGGAACGGCTTAACCCCCACAGACTTGGTTTTTCCTTTCTTTATGTTCATTATGGGGGTGGCAATCCACTTCTCATTGCACAGGTTTGAGAAGTTGGATGCTGCCGTCAGCATGAAAATCATCCGCCGTACAATGGCACTCTTTGCGGTGGGAATCGCCCTGGACTGCTTTTCCAAGCTCTGCTATGGAACCTTTTCATGGGAACATCTGCGGATTCTCGGCGTGATGCAACGGCTTGCCCTTTCTTATGCAGGGGGAGCTTTACTCGCCATCATCGTTCCGCAAAAGTACTATCTCGGTGTGGCCGGCGGTATCCTGCTGTTGTATTTCGGCTTATTACAAGGTTTCAATGGGTATGTGCATTCTGCCGACAACCTGATTGCGGTCATTGACGTCAAGCTGTTAGGAGCCGGACATTTGATTAAGGAAACTGCCGATGGCGGCAGCTTCGCTTTCGAACCGGAGGGACTACTCAGCACGATACCTTGCTGGGCACATGTGCTGCTAGGTGCATATGTCGGTGGTTTGATAACTCATACGGATGAGAATAAGGAACGTGTCCGCAAAATTGCATTATTCGGGATAATCCTGCTTTTTACCGGTTTCCTGTTGCAATACCTCGATCCTATCAACAAGAAGTTGTGGACTAGTTCCTATACACTAGTAACTTGCGGAGCAGCCTCGTTACTCCTCGCCCTGCTGATAGATGTCATAGATGTCCGCCGGCGAAAAGGATGGAGCCGCTTCTTCGAAGCTTTTGGAGTGAATCCTCTGTTTATGTACTGTGTCGGCTGGATTGCCAGTGTGTTATTCAGCCTGTCGTTTATCCCTTGGGACGACCGGCTTACCAGCATACGCGGATTGCTCTATAATCAGGCTTTACAACCTCTGCTAGGTGATTATATGGGCTCATTCATTTATGCCTTAATCTTCATCATTATAATCTGGGGATGCGGATATATCCTCTATCGGAAACGCATTTATATAAAATTGTAAAAAGAAAAGTTTATGGATAACGTTCAGTCAAGACAACCGTCCAATCTGCTCCCGATGATCATGCTGGGAATGCTGTTTTTCATCTTCGGATTAGTGTCATGGGTCAATTCTATCCTGATACCTTACTTCAAGGTATCCTGTGAATTGACACATACACAATCTTACCTGGTAGCCCTGGCATTCTACATCGCCTATCTTGTCATGTCCATCCCTGCCGCCCGGCTGATTGGACGGGTAGGTTCAAGGTGGAGCATTATGATCGGATTATGGCTGATGTCGGCAGGGACACTCATGTTCGTTCCTGCCGCCTATACAAGAGCTTATTCTATTTTCCTGACCGGGCTGTTCACCATAGGAACCGGGCTATCCATATTGCAAACGGTAGCCAATCCTTATGTAACCATACTCGGACCGATAGAATCTGCGGCACGGCGCATCAGCATTATGGGATTATGCAACAAGATTGCCGGCATTCTTGCGCCTTTATTATTTGCGGCCGTCATTTTAAAATCGACAGACCATGAATTATTTGAGGTACTTAAAAACAACAACGTAACGGGTGTCGAGAAAGATATTCTGTTAGACGGACTGATTCGCAGGGTCATTATCCCTTATTCGGTGCTCTCATCGTTCCTTTTCTTATTCGGCTGCGCCATCTACTTTATCCGGTTGCCGGAAGTGGGCAATAGCCGACAGGAAGATATGGTACACAATGGCAGCGACCGCAAATCCATCGGTTCGTATCCTTATCTTATCATGGGAGTATTCGCCATCTTCTTCCACGTGGCTGCGCAAGTAATCTCCATTGACACCATCATCAGTTATGCGGAGAGTATGGGTTTCAATCTTCAGGAAGCCAAGATTTTTCCCAGCATTACGCTGTCATGCGCCCTCGTGGGATATTTTCTCGGTATCCTGCTCATTCCACGAATCGCCAGCCAACGACTCATGCTCCGGATTTCTACCGTAGGTGGACTTATTCTGTCAATCTGCGTGTTATTCATTCCCGGCACCATACAGATGTACGGACATACGACTTCGCTTTCCATCTGGTGTTTGTGTCTGATGGGAGTCTGCAATGCATTGATTTATGCCGGAATATGGCCGCTTGCCATACACGACTTGGGACGCTGGACGAACCTGGGTTCCTCATTTATGGTAATGGCTTTATGCGGAAATGCTTTCATGCCTGTCATTTATGGATTGATAGCAGATCATCACGGACTACGCACCGGGTATATCGTACTGGTCCCCTGCTTTCTTTACTTGATATTTTACGCTTTCTACGGATATAAAATTAATCATTGGTCAGAATTATGGAGACTAAAAAAGGAAAAATAACCAGAATATTCAACGGAGAAATCATCACTCCGGAAAAGAATCTCGGAATAGGTACGGTACTTATCTCCGAAGGAAAAATCATCGGTGTGGAGCCTGGCAATTACGAAGTAACCGACAGCATTGATTATAACGCCAAAGGAGGATTTATCGCACCCGGATTTATCGACCTGCATACTCACGGCGCAGGCGGTTCCGATTTCATGGATTGCACGGAAGAGGACTGTCTTACCATAGCACGCGAGCATCTTAAACATGGGACAACTCTACTCTACCCCACCACTTTAGCTTCGGATAATCAGGAACTGCTTCGTTTTCTCGATGTGTACGACCGGATAAAAGGGCAAAGCGTCGGAGCAGCATTTGGAGGTTTACACTTGGAAGGACCTTATTTTGCCTATGCATTCCGGGGAGCACAAGACCCTCGCTATTTACGCAATCCGACTCCCGAAGAATATATGGAGATACTGGACAGGAGTAAGGACATTGTTCGCTGGAGCATTGCACCTGAACTGCCCGGCGCCTTAGGATTCGGCGACCTGCTGTTGGAAAGGGGGATTCTTCCCTCTATTGCCCATACAGACGCTATATACGAGGATATAGTGGAAGCTGTGCATCATGGCTTCACGCATATCACTCACTTCTATTCCTGTATGAATGGAATCACCCGCCGAAATGCTTACCGCTATGCGGGATGCATCGAAGCCGGTTACTTACTGGACGAGCTTACCATCGAACTGATTGCGGACGGAATACACGTACCGGCTCCTCTGATGAAACTTGCTGTCAAAAACAAGGGAGCAGGAAAAATCGCCTTAATCACCGATTCCATGCGTGCCGCAGGTATGCCCGAAGGAAAGAGCATACTAGGCAGCCGTGCCAAAGGACAAGAGGTGCTTATCGAAGATGGAGTAGCCAAAATGCCCGACAGACAGTCTTTTGCAGGAAGTGTGGCGACAGCCGACCGCTTGGTGAGAAACATGCACCAATTAGGAGAACGTCCTATTGAGGAAGCGGTATGTATGATGTCTTTGACTCCCGCTACCATTATGGGAATCCAGGAACAAAAAGGCAGAATAGCCAAAGGATATGACGCTGACATCGTAGTGTTCAATGCAGATATCCAAATCCAACGAGTATTTATTAATGGACAACAATATTAGAACAATTATGGAGATTATTGAAACAACAGAAATAAAAGAATTAAAAAAAGATAACTTACGCATCCGCATATGCGACAGTCGTTGTACTTTGGGTATGGATGCCGCCCAAACCGCAACGCAAGTCATTAACCAGCTATTAACACAAAAGAAAGAAATCAACATCCTGTTTGCGGCAGCTCCCTCACAAAACGAATTTCTTGCCGTCCTGCAGAAGCAGGACATTCCATGGCAGCGCATCCATGCCTTACACATGGACGAATATGTCGGACTAAAACTTGATGCGCCACAACGTTTCGGAAATTTCCTCAAAGAACATATCTTCGGTTCAGTCCCTTTTAAATCGGTACACTACCTGTTCAGGGAAGGAGCAACACCGGAAGAAATCTGTACTATCTATGAGCAGACTCTTCTAGAGCATCCTCTTGACATCATCTTTATGGGAATCGGGGAAAATGGGCATATTGCCTTCAATGACCCGCACGTAGCCCGTTTTGACGACCCTCAATCAGTCAAACTCGTGTCATTAGATGAAGTTTGCCGTATGCAACAAGTACATGACGGATGCTTTTCCTGCATTGATGAAGTTCCCCGACGGGCTATCACTGTCACTATCCCTGTCATGCTAAAAGCAACCCATATTTTCTGTATGGTACCGGGAAAACCGAAAGCAAATGCTGTGAGAAATACAGTGTACGGGCCTGTCAGCACGGATTGTCCGGCATCCATTCTCCGTACACATCCGCAAGCTACACTTTACTGTGATTTAGACAGCGCATCGCTCTTATTCATTTAATATAGTAGCCATGAACAACATTCCGCGTTTTATATACAAAAGCCTGCTCCTGTTAGGCATATTCTTATGTTCGTGCACTCCTGTGAAAAGCGCACAACCACTTTCTGATTTTAAAATCAGAGCTTTTTATCTGGATTGCCGTACACAAGTAATGACGGTTCCGACTATTAAAGAATTCGCTTCGGATCTGTCCCGAAAAGGAATCAATACCCTATTGATAGAATATGAGGCAACCTTTCCTTTTCAAAAACACGCTACTCTATGCAACCACTTGGCATTCAGACGCAATGAAATAAAAGCTATCATTCAACATTGCACTTCATTAGGAATAGACGTAATACCTCTGCAAAATTGCTTCGGACATAGCGAATACATTTTACGCCATGACCGATATGCACATCTACGGGAAGATAAAAAAGAAGTATCGCAAGTATGCCCATTGAAAATAGAAGAAGCGAAAAAAGTTTTCCGGGAAGTTTTCCGGGAAGTGGCTGAATTGCATCCTTCCCCCTATTTTCATATAGGAGCTGATGAAACTTATCTATTAGGTAGTTGTGCACAGTGCTCCAAAGCCGACAAATCACGTCTCTTTGTTGATTATATAAAAGCTATGTATGAAGTGGTTAAAGAATTGGGAAAGCAACCTATCATCTGGGCGGATATCATTCTTATGCATCCCGAGGCTGTACAGGAGTTACCAAAAGACCTTGTCTTTGTAGACTGGAACTATGGTTGGGAACCTGATCGTTTCGGCAAACTCGACAATCTGCTTAAACTGGGTGTAAAGATGTGGGGAGCAACGGCTTTACGTTCCGCTCCGGACAACGTTTATCTAACCCAATGGATGAAACACTTTGATAACTTGACTACATTCTTGCCTTTTGCCCGTTCACATGGTTATGAAGGAATAATAGAAACTTCCTGGTCTACTAGCGGCACTTATGGTTTTCATTATGATAACGGTTGGGAAGTTATCAGCATGCAACCCGTCCGCCAGGTTTATCCAATGTCCGGTTTCCAAATTTTGGTTGATGCCTATTGCCAGGCAGCCAACTCCAAGGAGGCACTTAACTCTCAAGAGTTTATCTTGTCCTACGCACACCAGCGTTATGGGCTTTCTAACGAGGAAGCACATATATTCCTCAATTATTTTTTACTACCTCAAGAGTTGGTTCGTAATGGGAAAGATGCTAAAGGAACAGATATAACACAAGTGATTGAAAGCAATAAAGAATTTAAAAATAAATTCGACAAGCTCTCGCCACGGCAACATTCCGGCGAATTTGAGCATTATCGCTTAATGCTGGATCTGCGTATTAATTATCTCTGTTATAAAGAGATTGAGTTTATCTACAATTCAGAGAACTATGATATTACTCAAGCGGCAGAACTTGCACAAAGGCTTAATAAAATCATGTCCGAAGCCGACAAGCTGGACAAACGTTTTATAAACCTCAATAAAAGCTATCTAAAGCCCGGACAAGCAGAAGAGATCAATACGCTGAGAACAGAGAAGATGAAAGAGTTATACCATGCTTTGCTCAGGCAGACTAAAATCTAAACAACATGAAAAGTTATATCAAAAAGAAAGATTCAATCACGACCAAACATATACTTCCATAGGTTATACTTCGTTGGTTCAGTGATAAAAAACGTGAGTTCTTTTCGTCCTCATATGAATTTATTTCGTATTTTTGCGTGGACATCCCCTTTTTTGATGTCCAGGAAGAAAATTTGTTGTAAAAGCAAAGCGAAGATTGATATATGAGTGACGAAATTAACGAGATACCGGAAGAACATTCAGACTACAAACCGGCGGACGCGCGGGACGAAAACGTAAAACATCAACTGACAGGCATGTACCAGAACTGGTTTCTGGACTATGCTTCGTATGTGATTCTTGAGCGCGCTGTTCCCCACATTAATGACGGTTTTAAACCTGTTCAGCGACGTATCCTGCATTCTATGAAGCGTCTGGATGACGGACGATATAACAAAGTTGCCAACATTGTGGGACACACCATGCAGTTCCACCCGCATGGTGACGCTTCTATCGGAGATGCCTTGGTGCAGCTCGGGCAGAAGGATTTGTTAATCGACTGCCAGGGAAACTGGGGTAACATCCTCACCGGAGACGGTGCCGCCGCTCCCCGTTATATCGAAGCGCGCCTGTCCAAGTTTGCTTTGGATGTTGTTTTCAATCCCAAGACTACCGAGTGGAAACTGTCTTATGACGGACGAAACAAGGAACCGGTCACTCTTCCCGTGAAATTCCCGTTATTGCTGGCACAGGGAGTGGAAGGTATCGCCGTCGGACTTTCTTCCAAGATACTGCCACACAACTTCAACGAACTTTGTGATGCCTCTATCAGCTACCTGCGTGGCGAAGAGTTCCAGCTATATCCCGATTTCCAGACGGGTGGTTCCATTGATGTAGCCAAGTACAACGACGGAGAACGCGGCGGAGCTGTAAAAGTACGTGCGAAAATCAACAAGCTTGACAACAAGACACTTGCCATCACGGAGATTCCTTACGGCAAGACCACTTCATCCGTTATCGACTCCATCCTGAAAGCTGTCGAGAAGGGAAAAATCAAGATCCGTAAGGTAGACGACAACACGGCTGCCAACGTAGAGATATTAGTGCATCTGGCACCCGGAACGTCATCGGACAAAACAATCGACGCCCTCTATGCTTTCACCGATTGCGAAGTAAGTATCTCGCCCAACTGCTGCGTAATCGACGACAGCAAACCCCATTTCCTCACCGTCAGCAAGGTTCTGAAGAAATCTGCAGACAACACACTCGACCTGCTGAAACAGGAGCTGGAAATCAAGAAGGGCGAAATACTGGAAGCCTTACACTTCTCTTCTCTCGAAAAGATATTTATCGAAGAGCGCATTTATAAGGACAAGGAGTTCGAACAATCCAAAGACATGGATGCCGCCTGCACACATATCGACAACCGCCTGACTCCTTATTATCCGCAATTTGTCCATGAAGTGACCAAAGAGGATATTCTCAAACTGATGGAAATCAAGATGGGACGTATCCTGAAATTCAACTCGGACAAAGCGGACGAACTCATAGCCAGAATGAAAGAAGACATCGCCGAAATTGACGACCATCTGGCACATATTGTAGACTATACCGTCAACTGGTATCAGATGTTGAAGAACAAATACGGCAAGAACTTCCCGCGCCGCACGGAACTGCGCAACTTCGACACCATCGAGGCCGCCAAAGTAGTGGAAGCGAACGAAAAGCTCTATATCAACCGCGAAGAAGGATTTATCGGAACTGCCTTGAAGAAAGACGAATTTGTGGCTTGCTGTTCGGATATTGACGATGTCATCATTTTCTTCCGTGACGGCAAATACCTTGTCACGCCTGTTGCCGACAAGAAGTTTGTGGGCAAGAACGTTCTTTACGTCAACGTATTCAAGAAGAACGACAAACGTACAATTTACAACGTGGCATACCGTGACGGAAAAGAGGGAACGACTTATGTCAAACGTTTCGCCGTAACTTCCGTAGTCCGCGACCGTGAGTATGACATCACACAGGGCACACCCGATTCACGTATCACTTATTTCAGCGCCAATCCGAACGGAGAAGCTGAAATCATCAAGGTTACGTTGAAACCTAATCCGCGTGTACGCCGCATCATCTTCGAACAAGATTTCAGCGAAGTGGGCATTAAAGGCCGACAAGCACGCGGTATCATCCTCACCCGTCTGCCGATACACAAAATCGCCCTGAAACAGAAAGGCGGTTCTACGCTCGGAGGACGTAAAGTATGGTTTGACCGCGACATCCTCCGCCTCAACTATGATGCCCGAGGTGAATATCTGGGTGAATTCCAGAGTGAAGACACCATACTGGTTGTTCTGAACAACGGTGACTTCTACACCAGCAACTTCGACTTGAGCAATCACTACGAAGATAATGTAAGCATCGTTGAGAAGTTCGATCCCAACAAGGTATGGACCGCCGCGCTTTATGATGCCGACCAGCAGAATTATCCGTACCTGAAACGTTTCTGTTTTGAAGGTTCCAGCCGCAAACAGAACTATCTGGGTGAAAACAAAAATAACCGCCTCATCTTGCTGACCGATGAATACTACCCCCGCCTGGAAGTTGTATTTGGCGGACACGACAGTTTCCGTGACTCGTTGGAAATTGATGCAGAAGAGTTTATTGCTGTCAAAGGATTCAAGGCTAAAGGAAAACGCCTCACTACCTACACGGTAGAGACGATTAACGAACTTGAACCTACCCGTTTCCCCGAGCCCGAACAGCAACCGCAGGAAGAACCGGAAGAAGAGCCGGAGAACTTGGATCCGGACAGCGACAAAAGCGAAGGGGATATCATTGATGAAATCACCGGGCAGATGAAATTATTCTGATGAAGAAAAAACTAATATACTGGGGGCTGGCAGGATGCATCCTGTTCGCCCTCTGCACAAAATTACAAGCTCAGACCGACAGTCTGCAGGCTCATCGCTATGTAACACGTGCTACCATGTACGGTGTCGGATTTACTAATGTGTTTGACACCTATCTTTCGCCACAGGAATATAAAGGAATCGACTTCCGTGTTTCCCGTGAGACGATTCGGATGACCAAACTGTTCGATGGAAATGTTTCCGTACAGAATTTCTTTCAGGCAGATATCGGTTATACGCACAACCGTGCCGACAACAATAATACATTCTCCGGTTTGGTCAACTGGAATTACGGTCTTCATTACCAGTTCCGGCTGACAGAGAATTTCAAATTACTGGCAGGTGGATTGATAGATGCCAACGGTGGCTTTGTCTACAATCTCCGGAACACCAACAACCCTGCTTCCGCTAGAGCTTACGTAAATCTGGACGCTTCGGGAATGGCAATCTGGCATCTGAAAATCAAGCGTTATCCGATGGTGTTACGCTATCAGGTCAACTTGCCTGTAATGGGAGTGCTTTTCTCACCGCACTACGGACAATCCTATTATGAGATATTCTCCTTGGGCAACTCTAGTGGAGTGATTAAATTCACTTCCCTACACAACCAGCCTTCACTCCGGCAGATGCTTTCCGTTGACCTTCCGATAGGATATACAAAAATGCGCTTCAGTTATCTGGCCGATTTGCAGCAATACAAAGTAAATAATATCAAAACACATACCTACTCCCATGTATTCATGGTAGGATTTGTGAAAGACCTATACCGTATCCGAAATAAAAAAGGAACAGGTTCTTTGCCATCATCGGTAAGAGCTTACTAAGAGAACTAAAATTTAATGTTGAAATTTCAAAGCGTGAGAAATAACAAGAATGAAAAATAAGATTATACAACTACTTTTGCTAATCTGCTGCTTACCAGTACTGACCGGTTGCATTAGGGAGGATGAGTACGCCAATGATCCCATAGGCAACTTCGAGCAACTATGGAAGATCATTGACGAACAGTATTGTTTTTTGGAAGCAAAAGGAATTGACTGGGATGCCGTTCACGAAGAATACAGGAAGCTAATCATACCGACCATGTCCAACGATGACCTGTTCGATATTCTAAGCCAGATGCTGTATATCCTGAAAGACGGGCATGTCAATCTTTCTTCTGCCAAACGCACTTCTTTCTACGATGACTGGTATCAGGGATACGACTGGAACTACCGGGAAGATATTCTCTATCAAACTTATCTGGGTAGTGCCAGCAGTGGTTATTACACGGCTTCCGGACTGAAATACAAGATTTTCGATAATAATATAGGATATATCCGTTATGAAAGTTTCAGCGCCGGAGTCGGAAACGGCAACTTGGACGAGGTTCTCCTTTATCTGGCACCTTGCAACGGATTAATCATTGATGTACGCGACAACGGTGGTGGAAACCTGACAAACTCTACCCGCATTGCCGCCCGGTTTACCAATAAAAAAACGCTGACCGGATACATCCAGCATAAAACCGGACCGGGACATAATGACTTCTCTAAGAAGGAACCGATTTATCTGGAACCATCCAGCAGTATCCGCTGGCAGAAGAAGGTCGTCATATTAACCAATCGCCGTTGCTACAGTGCGACAAACGATTTTGTCAATGCAATGCGCAGCATAGAAGATACAGAAATTATCCAGGTCGGTGACTGGACGGGAGGTGGTTCGGGACTTCCTTTCTCATCGGAATTGCCAAACGGATGGAGCATACGCTTCTCTGCCAGTCCACACTTCGACAAAAACGAACAACCGTTAGAAGAAGGTATCGCACCGGATATTGCCATCAATATGTCTGAAGCAGACCAACTTAAAAAGAAAGATACCCTGATTGAAAAGGCATTCGAGATATTAAGTGAATAACTTTATCACCGAATTATTTGTCAAATCAGAAAATCTTCCTATCTTTGCACCGCTAAACAAAAAAGCTACATATGCGGATGTGGCGTAATTGGTAGCCGCGCCAGACTTAGGATCTGGTGCCGTGAGGCGTGTAGGTTCGAGTCCTATCATCCGCACAGAAATAAAACTAGAAGCCTTCAAGATACTCTCTTGAAGGCTTTTTAATTGATTGGATATGAATAAACATCAACTTTGCTGTATCGGTCACATCACACTGGACAAAGTGGTTACTCCACAAAACACGGTCTATATGCCGGGCGGGACTGCCTTTTATTGTTCGCACGCCATCCGTTGTTTCAATGATATTGACTACGCATTGGTGACAGCAGTCGGTGCTACCGAAATGAACGTAGTAGAACAACTACGCGAAACAGGCATTAATGTTACCGCATTGCCCAGCAAGTATTCGGTATATTTTGAAAATATCTATGGAGATAATCCAGACGACCGTACCCAACGTGTATTGGCAAAAGCAGACCCTTTCACCGCTTCCCAACTTAAAGAGATAGACGCAGAGATTTACCATCTCGGCTCCCTGCTGGCAGATGATTTCTCATTGGAAGTAATCAAAGAACTTTCCCGAAAAGGATTGATAGCGGTGGACTCGCAAGGTTACCTCCGCGAAGTACGTGACACGCACGTGTATCCGGTAGACTGGACAGATAAACGGGAAGCACTTCAATATATCCACTTCCTCAAAGTCAACGAACACGAGATGGAAGTACTGACAGGTCTTGCCGACCCACACGAAGCCGCCCGCCGATTATACGAATGGGGAGTAAAAGAAGTGCTGGTCACACTTGGAAGCATGGGTTCCCTTATTTTCGACGGAACCGACTTTTACCGTATCCCGGCTTACCAACCCGAAAAAGTAGTAGACGCGACAGGATGCGGAGACACTTATACCATCGGCTACTTGTACCAACGGGTATCAGGCGCAAGCATTGAAGACGCAGGACGCTTTGCGGCAGCTATGTCCACATTGAAAATTGAGAAATCCGGTCCTTTCAGCGGAAGCAAAGAAGACGTCATTCACTGCATGACGACTGCAAAAGAAATGTTTTAAACAACAAAACATAGAATAATTAAAACCAGACAAAAGACAGGGCCTGTTTGCCCTGTCTTTTGTGTTAAAATCGAGCATTCTTTCTTTTTCCAAAATCTTTTTGGAGTCTAGTTTGTTTCCTTTGTTACTTTCGCCGGCGCAGACGGCAGAAAAAAAGACTTCAACCTAAATAGTAACAAATGGAAAAATTTAATGCAATGAGGACTAGATTTTTACAACATCTTCAGACAAAAACCATCAAGCTAAAGGGCGTCATTGCGCTCGCTTGCCTGCTACTGGCTTCCGCATCTGCCTTTGCACAGACAAAGACAGTGACAGGAACAGTGACAGATGCCGCCAATGAGCCGTTAATCGGCGCATCGGTACTCGTACAAGGAACTTCCACCGGAACTATCACAGATATGGACGGTAAGTACTCAATCTCTGTCACTCCGGACGACATACTGGTATTCTCATACGTAGGTATGACCACGCAGAGCATCAAGGTAGGGACACAGAACGTTATCAACGTCACCTTGAAAGAAGACTCGCAAGTACTGGCCGAAACAGTGGTTATCGGATATGGTAGCGCTAAGAAAAGAGACTTGACAGGTTCCATCACCAACATCAAAGGAGAAGAACTGGCCAACAAACCGGCGATGAACCCGCTTTCTTCCCTGCAAGGTAAGGTGGCAGGTGTACAAATCGTAAACTCAGGACGTGCCGGTGCCGACCCGGAAATCCGTATCCGCGGTACAAACTCCATCAACGGATACAAACCTCTTTATATCGTTGACGGACTGTTCAACGATAACATCAACTTCCTCAACCCTGAGGACATCGAATCTATGGAGATTCTGAAAGACCC
>OJJH01000145.1_pt1 | contig 33480 bp, 24 predicted proteins | sample 1596251 | NCBI WGS metagenome assembly OJJH01 (sample SAMEA4350153, study PRJEB24818) | metagenome | biome: human; feature: gut; material: faeces | place: Denmark | collected 2013-09
TTCCATGATTCGGCAAAAGGTAATTCCATTGTAGTATATTTAAGTGTTTTACTCGACGAATGTAGTGGTAATTTGTGAAAGATGCAAAGGAATAATGACTTTTTGTTAGTCGTGCGGTTGCGAAATATTTCTTTAAATGCAGGAGTGATGAATATAAAAGGAATTCTGATATGAAAAGAGTCAGGCTTCCTTTTCCGAAGACTGACTCTTTTAAGATTATACGGTTTGAATACAATTATTGAGCCGATAATTTACAATCAATAGGTTGTGATAATATATAATTGATTTAGGTAAATCGAACGGTTGTTTTTTATTTTTCGATGAGAGTGATACCATCAAGGCAGAAATAAGAAGGAGTTATCATTCCGACTTCCGGGTCTGTATCTGATGAATTCATTTCAAATTTAATGTAGTCAGCATTGCTGATATTACTCCAATCGAACCATTCCCATGTATTAACTATTTTTTGTTTGTTGTCACGGAAATCTGCCAAGTAGAAATCAATGCGTCCGATAACACTTCCATCTGCTTTGTATCCTACTGCTGTTAACGTAAACCAGTCCCCATTAGTGAAAGGCCCTTTAACCATAGAAGATGAGCCATCATTTCCATCCTTGACAGCAAGATAAGCATATGTTGTGTTTGTTACCCATGCACCTTTGAACTCATATTTTTCGGTGTTGAGATTAGTGATTTGGGCAGGGGTGTAGCTATTGGTATTTGATGTTAAATAGGTTTTTCCGTTTTTCCCTTTTCCTGTTATAGCGCTGATATTACTGTACCCAGCAGTTGTAATATCAGTACAATTAGTATAAGTGAATCCACCGCCAAAACTTGTACTACCTTGGTAACTACTGTAGTAATGTGGTAATTCTATTAGATTTTGAGGGTCTTTAAAATTGCACTTCATATAGTAGCCATCTACTTCTCCCTCTGTTGTTTTAAATTCAGATTCAGTCTCAGTTAGTAGGTTCTCGAAACTAATGACAACTTCTTTTTTGTCACCACCTTTTGTTTCATCGTCATCATCACTACATCCGCAAAAAGCGAACACAGATACTAATAAGAATAAAGATAACTTTTTCATGTTTTTGCTCTAATTTTAATTATTAATTGTTTGATTATTTTTTGTAATGTAAGTTTTCTACTGTGACGACTTCGGTAGATATTTCTCCTGTCCAGCCTATGTCCTGATTGACGGCGGTATAGATTCTTACGAAGTCTATTTGGTCTAATAATGCAGGTTGTCCGTTTTGGTCTACAGCCCGGTCTATTTTAAATTGGCTGTATTCGGTTCTGTTGGGATGATTGTCTGCATATCCCCAAGGATAACAATAGCCTACCCAGACATTACCCTCTTCTACGGCATTGTCTTTTAGACGTGTCCCATGGAAAGTTATTTCATTTTCTTCTATCCAGTTCGGATAATAAGAATCTTGTTGATGGAATGTGTTACGTTTGACGAATCCTTCTTTTCCTAAATTATCTTTCCAGCGGACATCGCCATTGGCCGGTTGGGGGCGATAATAGGTGATTTCGTAATTACGTATTTCTGTATCTTTTCCGTACTCACTACCAGCCAACTCATACCATTCATCGTCAGGTATCCCATTCTTATTTATATCTTTCGAGACTAATACAATTCCCGGTTCAGCACTTCCACCAAGTGCTCCTGTTCCAGTGTTATTGTTGTAAGTGGCATTTCCCCATACTTTGAAATCATATTCCCCTTCAATATTAGGGATTGGTTGAGGGAATCCTACTGTTATTGTTCCACCGAATCCGCCTAATGAGATAACTGATTTTTTCTTTAGCTTTTCTGTGGCACGCTCTAAAACTTGTTCGGCAGTGAAACCTGTCTCATAAGCCGATGTACTCGTATTGATAAACTGTCCGGGAGCCGGCTTATATTCCCATACTTTATCGGCGAAAGCCAATGAATTTTCAGTTTCTTCGGTATTATCATCAATGTCGCTTTGTGAAGCCTTGTCGCTGAATACAATCGTGTTCGGATTCAGTCCGATATTATTCAGGCGGAATTGCAGTTGCCCTTGTTGGTTGAAACAGAGCAAATCTCCGTATATGGTGTAATCATAAGCATTTGTGATATACACGTTGCCACTATAAGGATTCACATTGATTCCATAAGGAGTATCAATACTTGTTCCGTCCGTAATGAAATTCTCACGAACGGTTTTTCCTGTTTTCAGATTGAATGTCTTGATAGAAGATGTTTGCGTACTATAATTGTAATTGTATAGATAGGCAATCTCTCCGTCAATGGCGAAGTTCTGTACTTTCTCATTGTAATGAGTCACTCCATTTGTCAGACAGTCTATTTTGGCAAAGTTATAATTTCCTGCTTCTACATCTTCTCCACGGGTTGCTACATAAACGGTTGTTCCATCCGTACCGGCTACAATCTTGCCCGGATTCGGTCCTACTGTAATTTTATTGATTTCTTTGAATGTGGCGATATCAACCACGGATACAGTATTGTCTACTCCCAGACCGGATGCATAATCCAGTCCGCCGGAATTGGAAACATATAACTTCTCGTTTTGTACACAGATTCCGTCGGAATTACGTCCCACGGAGGTGACACCGTCTATGGCGAGGGAAGTTGTATCAATACGTGTCACTGTTCCGTCATAAGAACACACATACGCTTTTTCTTTGTGAAAGGCGATATATCGAGGTTCACGTGAACTTCCGTTTTCGGTCAGCATTTGAATTTGCTTCAAAGAGTTTCCTGTACGGAAGTCTATTACTTCCACTGTACTGGAAACATTGACAATGACATATATCTTGCCGCCATAAATGGCTAAATCATTTGCCGTATCTCCCAATCCCCGATGATTGATTGTATTAAAATAGTTGCGCACCATTCTCTGGTTGCCGAAAGAGAAACGCATCAATGAACTGTTATTCTGATTGAATAGTCCTTCACATAACGCATAGAGCTCGGCTGTATCTGTTTCAGTCGGGTCACCTGCAATGTCCGAAGTGAAAGGCTTATCTTCCATGTCATCACAAGCCGTGAATAATAATAGGATGGGCAGGCAGAACCAAAATATATATGTCAATTTCCTTTTCATATCAGTATCCTGCTTTTAATATGTTATTTTTAGCGTTGCTCTTACCGAACGTCCCGGCATTGGGAAGTATCGTACAATCTCGTAATTTTTATCCATCAGGTTCAGTACTTCCACGCTGAGCGAACTTGTAACTTTTCTTATCCGGAAGTCGCGGCTCGCCGAAATACTGTGGTCACTGTAACTATCCAGTCGGTTGGCTGCGATATTCTGTCCCACTGTATAGCGTTTTCCCGAATAAAGGAATGAGTAAGACATATTTATCCATGGAGTCTCGATGCCTGCTTGTCCTGAGGCAGAAACACGGGGAGTATAGGCTATCTGATGTTTATAAGTCGATTTATCCTTACTCAAATCAGGGTTGGTGACGTCCAACGCCCGTTGATACGTATAATTACCGGACAGGTTGATGCGGATTTTCTCCCAAGGCTGAAGAGATAAGTTTCCGGTAGCGTCGATACCTTTGATATCTACACTACCCAAGTTTCTCATGCTCCATATCGCAAGGTTCTTGGTAGGATAAGCAATGATTTTATCCGTTACTTTGTTATAGTATGCATCAACGGTTGCCGAAAGATAAGGAATGAATGCACATACATTCTTGCTGTATGTCAGACCGATATTATATTGCTTTGCATTTTCAGGTTTCAGTTTGGTGTTTCCTACTTCCTGGTAATACAGGTCATTGAAACTTGGCAGACGGAAGATGTCCTTATAGAAGAAACGGATACGAAACTCTTCGTTACGGAACGGTTTGAATGAAGCGCTGACATAAGGTGTTAATTTGCGGTGATTGCCGGCGCTGCCGCCTTCCTTGACATCTTCGTTGATGATAGTCGCCAAAGCGGATGCGGAGATTGTCAGCCAGTCATTCACGTATTTTCCTGCAAAAGCCGTCAGCCATGAATAGCGGGTGGGTTGCGCAAAATTAGTAAGATTAGTATCCATTGTATTGATACTCCCATCCGTCGAAAGGGAAAATGAAAGATTGCTCAATAATCTGTATAATACCGATGCGGAGAGATAGTATTCCTGTTGGTAATAGCTGTTTTCCGTTTTTCCTAAAGAGTTTTTGGTGTCGGGGTCCAGATAACGCTGATAGCTCCAGTTCCATTTGGCGGAAGTCTGGAATACCCATTGTTGGCTGAACTCTTTCTTGTATTGGCTTTGTACAAATGTATTCTTGTCCCACAGGTGTTGTGAGGAATAGTCATTATAAAGTGTAGTGGCTTTCGGCAATCCCCGCGAAGATTGAAAGTAATAGGCTTTCAATCGCCATTGCTCTTTATCGGAGAAGTTGCCGTAAAGTCCGGCTTCGGCACGAAAAGTCTGTACGTCGGTATTCTTTCTTTTCTCCCGTGAAGTCAGGTCGCCCTCTGTATTTCCGTAGTGCAGGGTATATGGATATTGTCCGTCCGATGACATCCATTCGCCATTGGCTGTGACTGTCCACTTAGAACTGAGTTGTTGCTCTAACAGAACGGATGGATTGACAAGTCCCCATGAACCCGTCTTGAAAGCTGCGCTGATATTCGTACGTTTCCCTTTTTTGAAACGGGGAGTAAGCGTTTGTATATTCAGTATTCCTGCCGAAGCGAAGAAACGTGCCGGCTGGAAGATATTATCGCTCTGACCGTTGCTAAGTGATAACTGGTCTACATTATCGAGCGAGAAACGACCGATGTCGATCTGTCCTGTCTGGCAGTCGGTTACGGTGATTCCGTCATAACCTACGGCTGTGTGCTGTGCACCCAAGCTGCGTATGGATACGGTTTTCAGTCCGCCGATGCCACCGTAATCTTTCACGGTCACTCCGGCAAAATGCTTCACGGCATCAGAAACTTGCAGGGCATGCAGGTTCTTTAGCGCATCTTTGGAAAGTACTTGTAGCGGAGCGGTAGAACGTACCTCTCGTGTTTGATAAATATCGGAAACAGTAATTTCGGGGATGGAGTATGTATGTGTTGTATCCACTTTTTGCTGTTGCGCAAAAAGTGTCGGGAGTAAAAGTTGGCAGCAGAGTACTGCACAGATACTTTTGTATAGCCTTGTATGTCTCATCCTTATCCTACTACTGGTCTGTTTTTTCACTTTTAAAAGTGTCCGGGCGAAATCCCTTCGACCGGACACGCATAAATAAACTTGGCAGAGTTTATTAATTAAAACACACTTTCTCTGAATCAGAGTGATGAATGAAATGATAGACGGATTGTCCGGTTCATTAGACTCAACGCTTTTTCCTCGAAAGCAGTGAAATTGGGTGCACGGCAGGTCTTCTGACTCGTTCCTGTTGCGGGCGCCTTCCCAGAAGTTTCTTTCCAGTGGCTAAAAGTAGGTTGCTCGCAACACATTTATAGAACTTACAGCAGCGGGACTGTTCAGGATTTACACCTGATTCCCTTTTAATCGCTTTCCTCGTATGTTTTGAGGGCTGCGAACCAATGCGCGACAAAGATAGATAGTTTATTTGTTTTTTGCAAGGTTTATTGATGTAATAAAAGATATTCTTCAATAGCTTGCGCGGTGGCGTCTTTCAGAAGAACGGTTTTATCCTTATTCAGGAGATAAAGGGTAGGGATGGCTTTCAAGTCATACAGTTGTTGTTCCTTGATAGCGAAGGTCTTATCATATCCGTTAATCCATTCTTTCGGGAATTCATTCAGATGTTTCCGCCATTCGTCCAGTTCTTCGTCGGGGTAGATAGAGAGGACGGTTAGCTTCTTTTGTGCTAGAAGCTGATTGATGACGGGCGCATTTTTCAATGCTTCGATTGTTTCCGTGCAGGCGTGGCATCCCGGGTTATTGATAAATAATAAGGTATAGTCCGATTTCTGTTGATAAAGGGAACCTTGTGCGCCGGAAGCCAATGTATAGTTAAAGTTCAATGCTTTGGTTCCGATACGGTTTTTCTGAGCCAGTTCGCGACGGGCTTTGGGACGTACCTTTTCTATTTCTTCCAGTACGGGAGAAGCCATCATGGCATCCAGTACAGGGATATAAAACTCTTCGTTACGCATAGGGGAGTTAGGGTCGTATAAATATTTGTCTGCCAAATCGGTGATGTAAGTGAATACTTTCTTATCCACGTTTGTCCGTTCGATAGTTTTCCGCATAGCTTGCTGTGCTGTTTCCAATGGAACATGGTTCAATATATCGCAATAGTCCGCCCAAGCCTGTTCGGTCACTTCGGGATGATGGATATAATTGGTATCGGCAAAGTTTACGTTATCCCAATAGTGCTTGACAAGGAAATCTGCCCGTAAATCCGGGGCTGTCAGCATTGGCGGGATGGTGGGTAATGTGAAAGTCTTGATGGTATCCTGTGCCACTTCGGTTTTGTTTAAGCTGGAAGCGTTCCCGCTTTTGCAGGCACAAAGACAAAGAATACATACAATCGAAAGAATATTTAGATTCGTTTTCATAATTGGCTGTTATTATATTGAACTTCTATGAATTACATAGAAGACAAAGATAATGCCTTTTCATTTTATACAAAGAATTTTTCTTCCTTTTCTTCTCTGTCTTTTTTTTAAGAACTTTGCTTCTTGAAGAATCTTACTTCTCCTTTGCCAATGTAAAGACAAACTCCAACCCGCCACCCTGATTGTTCTTAGCAGAGATGATGCCGCCATGAATAATCACTGCATTCTTCACAATAGCCAGTCCCAGACCCGTTCCGCCTAATTTCCGCGAACGACCTTTGTCTACCCGGTAGAAACGTTCGAAGAGACGGTTCAGATGTTCGGGGGATACGCCTATGCCCGTATCGGCAAAACTGAAATAATAGAAACTTTCGTCTTCACGGAAACAATTGATATTAATCTGGATATTCGTTCCGGCGTATGCGATGGCGTTATCCATCAGATTACGGAAGATGGAGTAAATCAGGGAATAATTACCTTTGACCTGTATGCTCTTCTTTAAAGAATTAACCACCGTGATATGTTTCTCGTCCAGTTCCAGTGAAACCTCGTTGATGATATTTCCTACCAGTACACTGATATCCACCCGTTCCATATCAATCATGTTGGCGGCTTCGTCCATGCGGGTAAGTACGGAAATGTCACGCAGCAACCGGCTCAACCGGTTACTTTGTGCATAGCAGCGTTCGAGGAACACATTAATCTTCTCGCGCGGTATGTTTTCATTATTGACGATAGTCTCCAGATATCCCTGAATACTGCTGACAGGCGTTTTCAGTTCATGCGCAATATTCTGTGTCAACTGCCGTTTCAGATTCACCTGTTCTTCTTCCTGGGTGACATCATTGATTGAAATCTCAAAGCTTGCGTCTTGGAAGATGATACACTCAACGATGAACGTGCGTCCGTTCTTGTTGATGGTGATAGACATTCGCTTTTCGTCTTTACCTCTCGAACGTTGTTGCTGGTTCTTATTAATAAAATGTATAATCTCTTTCAGTTCGTTGATGGCAAAGACTTCTTCCGTAGTTTCCAAGTTAGAGTCCGAAATCAGGTTGCTGTATTGGGTGAAGAGATTGTTGACAAGAATCTCCTTTTTGTCTTTCGTAAATACTCCCAGTCCTTCGTGTGAAATCTGAAGATGGGTAATCAGCTTCTCGCGTTCGATGTAGAGAGCCTCTTTCGTTTCGTGCAGCCGCTTGTAGATTTGGATGATATGCTGCGATATTTCTCCCAGTTCATTGTGTGGGAAAGCCGATTGCATCGCCATCTCGATAGGCTCGTTCCGGTCGGCACGCATGGCAAACTCGCGGAGCTGGCTGATAGAAGTCCCCAGTTTGTTCGTGAATTTGTAGAAGATAATCATCAGCAGCAAAGTCACGATTACGGTAAACCATAAGTAATGCGGGTCTGCCTGCAGGTTGTTGATAAGGCTGACATTATAAGGTAATGCCGAGCGGAGAATATAATCCTTATAACGTGTAGCCGAATAAAAATAAGGAACTCCTGTCGTTTCCGAAGTACGGCGCACGTCATATCCGTTTCCGTGTTTCAGCGCCTTTTGTACTTCCGGACGGTTCAGATGGTTTTCCATCTGCTCGTCGTGGTTCGGATAACTGTCGTAAACCACATTCCCATCCAGGTCGATAAGCGTAACGCGCAAGTCTTCCAGAATATGATTATTGATATAATCGTTGATAATTCTGTTATCAAGCGGTTGCTCATCCAGCCGCTCGTAGAGCCGGCTGTTGTAATCCTGCAATTTGGTATTCAGCAGTTCTACTTTATATTCCCGTTCGCGTTGGTACTGGTACGCAATGAAACAGATGGCGAATACCAGGAACAACGAAATAACCGAAAGGAAAAGCTTCCGGCTGAAAGAAAGAAAATGTCTTTGAGTTACAGGCAGGTTCATGATAAATAGTTATTCAGCTTCAAAACAGTATCCGTATCCGAGACGTGTGACAATGCATTTGCCGTATATGCCTATCTTTTTGCGCAAACGGGTGATGTTTACGTCGATAGTACGGTCCAGTACATACACTTCGTCGCTCCAGATACGTGCCAGAATATCTTCACGTGAGAATACACGTCCTTTATTCTGTACCAGTAGAAGTAGGATTTCAAATTCTTTTTTGGTCAATGACACTTCTTCGTCGTCGATACTCGCTTTCTTTTTAGTGATGTCGATGACAAGTGTCTGGTAAGTAAGCCGTTCGGGCGCTCTTTCCGTTTCCATCTTCGCCGTACGTCTCAATACGGCTTTCACACGGGCGATGACTTCGCGCAGGGAGAAAGGCTTCGAGATATAATCGTCCGCTCCCAGGTTGAATCCTGTCACGGTATCGTTTTCGGTATCTTTTGCCGTGATGAAGATGATAGGCACTTTGGCTGTTTTCTTGTCTTTTTTCAACATGTTCGCCATTTTGAATCCGGAGATTTCCCCCATCATCACATCGAGGAGGATTAAATGGTAGCTGCTGATGTCCATCTTCAGTGCTTCTTCGGCAGAGTTTGCGGTATCTACCTCATAACCTTCGTTCTCAAGATTGAATTTCAGAATCTCGCAGAGGTCTTCTTCATCGTCGACAACTAAAATACGGGTTTCGTTCATAAGATGTATTTATTAATGTGATATGACAAAGTTACGTTTTTATTTTATTTTGATGCAAAGATGAGGAGACTTTGTTACGGTCAGATGAAACAGATGTTACAATCGCGTTACATTCTTTGATTTATAGGAATTTGATACCGAATATGGAAGTTTTTGTCGGTTGCAAGAGGAAAAAACGTTTGCTATTTGTTATCTTTGTTAGCGAGATAGGATAGAAATGTTTGATAATAGAAACTACAAACGATGATAAAAATTGACTTGAAACGGCATAAGCGCGAAGTGATAGGTGCGGTTATCGTACTGCTGCTCCTGCTTGGCGGTGTGTCTGTCTTTAAATATACCTCTTTCAATACCGGCTTTGAGATAGCCGACGATTTGGGCGGAAACATCTTCCCTTCGGCCATTCTGTCCGTAGCCACTACTGATGCGCAAGTTATCATACCTTCGGATTCCACTTATCTGGGAAATCCGAAATCATGTATTGCCATCCGGCTGAAATCAAAGACCGCATACAGCCGTGTACGCATTGAAGTGGCCGAAACTCCTTTCTTCTCCCGTTCCGTATCGGAGTTCGTATTGAACAAGCCGCGAACGGAATATACGATTTACCCGGATATTATATGGAATTACGAAGCATTGAAAAATAACGCGCAAGCCGAGCCGGTGAGCGTTGCCGTGACCGTCGAGATGAACGGGAAAGACTTGGGGCAACGGGTACGTACCTTCTCTGTCCGCAGTATCAACGAATGTCTGTTGGGATATGTGGCGAACGGAACCAAGTTCCATGACACAAGTATTTTCTTTGCCGCCTACGTCAATGAAGAGAACCCGATGATTGACCAGTTGCTCCGTGAGGCATTGAATACCCGCATCGTCAATCGTTTCCTCGGCTATCAGAGCAAGGCTAAAGGAGCGGTAGACAAGCAGGTGTATGCCCTTTGGAATATTTTGCAGAAACGCAAATTCCGTTACAGCTCCGTTTCCAATACCAGCCTTTCGAGCAATGTCGTATTCTCGCAACGTGTCCGTACGTTTGATGATGCGTTGGAATCTTCGCAAATCAACTGCGTGGACGGTAGTGTATTGTTCGCTTCGTTGCTTCGTGCCATCAATATCGACCCTATCCTGGTACGTACACCGGGACATATGTTTGTGGGCTATTACACCGACAATTCGCATACCGACAAGGACTTCCTGGAAACAACGATGATTGGCGACGTCGACCTGGACGACTTCTTCCCCGACGAACAACTGGATTCCACAATGGTAGGCAAGTCGCAGAACGAAATGTCACTGCTCACCTTCGAGAAATCCAAACAATACGCCAATAAGAAGTATAAAGAGAATGAAGAAGGCATCCATTCCGGCAAGCTGAACTATATGTTTTTGGAAATTTCCAAAGAGGTGCGCAGGAAAATACAGCCGATAGGTAAATAGTTTCTTATCTATCTTCATGCAATTTCCCTATTTTATTGTATTTTTGCCAAGTAATCATTTAATGAAAAAGGATGCAAGGCAAGAAATTTATCTCTCCCGGAGCATGGTTTTCCATGAACTATCCATCGGACTGGAATGAGTTTGAAGATGGCGAAGGCTCTTTTCTTTTCTATAATCCCGATGTATGGTCGGGCAACTTCCGTATTTCCGCATTTAAAGGCAAGGCCGGTTATGGCAAAGACGCCATCCGTCAGGAACTGAGTGAGAACGATTCGGCTTCATTGGTAAAAGTCGGAACGTTGGAATGTGCGTACAGCAAAGAAATGTTCCAGGAAGAAGGAACCTATTATACTTCCCATGTATGGATTACAGGTATTGACGATATTGCTTTCGAATGCTCTTTCACCCTCCCCAAAGGTGGAATAGTGAAAGAAGCCGAAGACGTAATCGCCACTTTGGAAATACGTAGGGAAGGAGAGAAGTATCCCGCCGAACTGATTCCCGTACGCCTTTCAGAAATCTACCAGATTAATGAAGGATATGAATGGGTGGTATCTACCGTGAAACAAGAACTGAAGAAAGACTTTCAAGGAATCGAAGAAGACCTCGAAAAACTTCAGCAAGTGATTGACAGCGGCAAGATTGGTTCGAAGAAGAAAGACGAATGGCTGGCTGTCGGTATCACGGTCTGCGCGATTCTTGCCAACGAAGTGGACGGCATGGAATGGAAGACATTGATTGACGGCAACCGTGAAGCCCCTGTGCTCCAATATAACGACCGCATCATCGACCCGATGAAACTGGCATGGAGCAAGATAAAGGCAGGAGAGCCTTGCAACGTCATTGAAGAGTATAAATCCGTGATTATTAATCACTAATCACTAACCGACTAATCACTAAATTACGTGGCAGTACCTTATTTACAGATAGACAACCTGACCAAGTCCTTCGGCGACTTGGTTCTTTTTGAAAATATATCTTTTGGCATTGCCGAAGGTCAGCGTGTAGGACTGATAGCGAAGAACGGCAGTGGAAAAACCACCTTACTGAATATCATCGCCGGAAAAGAAGGCTATGATAGCGGTAACATTGTCTTCCGTCGCGACCTTCGTGTGGATTACCTGGAACAAGACCCGCAATACCCCGAAGAGTTGACTGTACTCGAAGCCTGTTTCCATCACGGCAACAGCACCGTAGAACTCATCAAAGAGTACGAACGTTGCATGGAAACCGAAGGGCATCCGGGACTGGAAGACCTTTTGGCACGTATGGACCAGGAGAAAGCCTGGGAATACGAACAGAAAGCCAAGCAAATCCTTTCGCAACTCAAAATCCGTAACTTCGACCAGAAGGTGAAACAACTCTCCGGCGGACAGTTGAAACGTGTCGCCCTCGCCAACGCCCTGATTACCGAACCGGAACTCCTGATTCTCGACGAGCCTACCAACCACCTCGACCTTGATATGACCGAATGGCTCGAAGACTACCTGCGCCGTACCAACCTCAGCCTGCTGATGGTGACCCACGACCGCTACTTCCTCGACCGTGTCTGTTCGGAAATCATCGAAATAGACAATCAGCAAGTCTACCAATATAAAGGTAATTACAGTTATTACCTCGAAAAACGCCAGGAACGTATCGAAGCTAAAAGCGTAGAAATAGAACGTGCCAACAACCTCTACCGTACGGAACTTGACTGGATGCGCCGTATGCCGCAAGCACGCGGACATAAAGCCCGTTACCGTGAAGACGCTTTCTACGAACTGGAAAAGGTGGCAAAGCAACGTTTCAATAACGATAACGTAAAATTGGAAGTAAAAGCATCCTATATCGGCAGCAAGATATTCGAAGCCGACCATCTGTACAAGAGTTACGGCGACCTCAAGATTCTGGAAGACTTCTCTTATATCTTCTCCCGCTATGAAAAGATGGGAATCGTAGGAAACAACGGAACCGGAAAATCTACTTTCATCAAGATACTAATGGGGCAAGTACAACCCGATAGCGGCACGGTGGACATCGGCGAAACAGTCCGTTTCGGCTACTACTCGCAAGACGGACTCCAGTTTGACGAACAAATGAAAGTGATTGACGTCATTCAGGACATTGCCGAAGTCATCGAACTGGGCAACGGAAAGAAACTGACCGCTTCACAATTCCTGCAACATTTCCTCTTCACCCCCGAAACCCAGCATAGCTATGTCTACAAACTGAGTGGGGGCGAGCGCCGCCGTCTTTACCTGTGTACCATCCTGATGCGTAACCCTAACTTCCTCGTACTGGACGAGCCTACCAACGACCTCGATATTATCACATTGAATGTGCTCGAAGAATATCTTCAGAACTTCAAAGGCTGTGTCATTGTCGTTTCCCACGACCGTTACTTTATGGACAAGGTAGTAGACCACCTGATGGTATTCAACGGACAGGGAGACATCCGCGACTTCCCCGGAAATTACAGCGACTACCGCGACTGGAAAGATGCGAAAGCCCAAAAGGAGAAAGAAGCCGAAAAGCCGCAGGAAGAAAAGACTGCCCGTGTCCGCCTGAACGACAAGCGGAAGATGAGCTTCAAGGAAAAACGCGAATTCGAACAACTGGAAAAGGAGATAGCCGACCTGGAAGCGGAAAAAGCCCGGATTGAGGAACTCCTTTGCAGCGGTACACTTTCCGTTGACGAACTGACCGAGAAATCGAAACGCCTGCCCGAAGTGAACGACTTGATTGACGAGAAAACAATGCGCTGGTTGGAACTCAGCGAAATAGAAGGCTGACTTGTTCCGCTGTAACCCCGATAACATAACCTGGTATGACAAACCTTACTAACTATCATAGCCACTGTCTTTATTGCGACGGACGAGCCAACATGGAAGATTTTATCCGTTTTGCTATCAGCGAAGGCTTTACTTCCTATGGCATCTCTTCCCATGCCCCGTTGCCGTTTTCTACTGCATGGACAATGGAATGGGACAGAATGGAAGATTACCTTTCCGAATTTTCCCGTCTCAAAAAGAAATACGCGGATAAGATAGAGCTTGCCATCGGCCTTGAAATAGATTACCTGAACGAAGACAGCAATCCCGCTTCACTCCGTTTCCGGGAACTGCCGCTCGATTACCGGATAGGTTCCGTGCATATGCTGTATTCCCCGGAAGGGAAAATCGTGGACATTGATACTCCGGCAGATACTTTCCGCCAGTTAATAGACAAGCATTTCGACGGTGACCTGGATTCCGTTGTCCGCCTTTATTATAGGAATCTGCTTCGTATGGTCGAACTGGGTGGATTCGATATTGTCGGTCATGCGGACAAGATGCATTACAATGCTTCCTGCTACCGTCCCGGATTACTGGACGAACCGTGGTACGACACTTTAGTCCGCGATTATTTCGCAGAGATAGCCCGTCATGGATATATTGTCGAAATCAACACCAAGGCTTATCATGAATTAGGCACGTCCTATCCCAATGAACGTTATTTCACTTTCTTGAAAGACGTGGGTATCCGCGTGCAAGTGAACAGTGACGCCCACTATCCCGAAAGAATAAACAATGCCCGTCCCGAAGGCTTGGCAGCTTTGAAGAAAGCAGGTTTCACGTCGGTAGTGGAGTGGCACGGCGGAAAGTGGGAAGATAGAGAGATATTGTAAATAACATATGACAAAAACAGAGCAACCGTTTCGGGTAATAACTTGAAACGGCTGCTCTGTTTTTATATCTGCCGTTCATGGGCGTACATTGTGTGCAGATAGCTCCATTTGAGGTACAATACCCCGCCTATAATCCAAATACAGCGTTATTTGTATTGTATGTGTACGTTGAAAGTACGTAAAGTGCATACTGATATTGATTGCTTGTCGCATCTTTGCAATGTCGAGATGAAAGAATATTTATGAAATCTAAGTAATATATGAAGGTAGTGTATTTTTTACAGATGATTGTTTTTGCAGGATTACTTTGTTCCTGTAAGTTAGGAACGGTGGAAACCGAATCATCCCCCTTTTATCATAACCTCGCTTTCGATAAGCTTCCGGAAGTATGGGATGAGGCTATTCCGCTGGGAAATGGATTGACCGGTGCTTTAATCTGGCAAAAGGAAGGACGGTTGCGTATTGCAATCGACCGTGCGGACTTATGGGATTTGCGTCCGGTCGAGGAGTTCGACACTCCCGATTATACGTATCGGTTCATTTGCGACCAGGTGATTGCCAAAAAGAATATAACCCCTGTTCATGAACTGATTGACGAGCGGACACGACACGACTCCGCACCGACAAAGATACCTGCCGGAGCTATTGAATTAAATACGGCTTCTTTGGGAAAAGTAACGAATGTAAAACTCGACCTGGTTTCGGCTGTCTGTACCATAGAATGGGAGAAAGGAGCGAAAGCCCGTATTTTTGTTCCTGCCAACGAAAAAGGCGGGCGTTTCTTATTTGAAAATTTGCCCGATGCGCTGACGGTACGACTGCTGACACCGCAATATGAAGAAAATGAAGCCGCATTGGATTATCAGCCGGGTGTGAATAAATTGACTTCTTTAGGTTATAAACTGGGGGAAGTGAAACAAATTGCCCCTACCACCTTGCTCTATCATCAACAAGGCTGGGGAGACGTCTCCTACGAAATAGCCGTGAACTGGAATTCACTTCCCGGTAAAAAATTGGAAGGAAAGTATTGTGTGACTTCCGCCGGTACATGGTATTCCGAAAAGGAAGGAGCGTTGAATCACATATCCCAATCCATGAATGATGATTTTGAAAGCAGCTTGGACAAGCACAAAGAATGGTGGAAAGCGTATTGGAAGAAGTCAAGCATACATATACCGGACACTCTGTTGGAAAAGCAATGGCACCTTGAAATGTATAAGTTTGCCTCTGCCTCCCGCAAAGGAGCACCTCCCATCTGCCTGCAAGCTGTGTGGACTGCCGATAACGGGCAAACCCCGCCATGGCGCGGAGATTTCCATAATGACTTGAACACCCAGTTAAGTTATTGGCCGGGCTACTCCTCCAATCATCTGGAAGAATCATCCGTTTTCACCGACTGGTTATGGCAGATAAAAGAAAACTCCGGGAAGTTTACCCGCAAGTTCTATGGTGTGGAAGGTATGAACGTAGCTTGCATTGCCACGTTGACAGGAGAACCTATCGGCGGATGGAGCCAGTACGCCAATTCGCCTACTGCTGCCGGATGGCTTGCACATCATTTCTATATGCAATGGAAGTATAGCATGGATACGGAGTTTCTCTCTCAGAGAGCCTATCCATGGGTAAAAGAGGTAGCCCGTTATTTCGAGAACATTTCCGTCAGGGATAAGAAAGGCTGGAGAAAGTTACCGCTTTCCTCATCACCGGAAATCAATGACAACCGGATAGATGCCTGGTTTCAGGAAACCACCAACTACGACCTGGCTAATATCCGCCTTACCTATATAGTAGCGGAAGAGATGGCGGATACGTTGGGATTGACAGACGAAGCTGCCCACTGGAAGAGACAATTAACCGAGTGGCCCGACTTCGCGAAGAATGAAAGCGGCCTGCTGATTGCTCCGGGGACTCCCTTGACCGAATCTCACCGTCACTTCTCCCATTTGCTGGCTTTTCATCCTTTCGGTATCATTGATGCCAGCCGGGGTAACGGAGACATCGACTTGATTCTCCGTTCCATTAAGAATATCGAGCAGTTGGGACCGGACTGGTGGACAGGATATACTTACGCATGGCTTGCCAACTTGAAAGCCCGTGTATTCGACGGAGACGAAGCCTTGCGCAACCTGCACATCTTTATCAAAGCCTTTTGCGGCCCGAACAGTTTCCATCTGAATGGCGACCAGTTGAAAGCTGGCTTCTCACAATTTACTTATCGTCCGTTCACATTGGAAGGCAACTTCGCCTGTGCCGCTGCCATTCAGGAAATGTTGCTGCAAAGCCATACCGGAGTGATTAAGGTATTCCCGGCCATGCCGACCAAATGGCAGGATGTATCCTACTGTAACCTGCGGGCGATGGGGGCATTCCTGGTGACTGCCTCTTACGAAAAAGGCAAGGTAAGTTCCATCACCATCGAATCGGAAAAAGGAGGGGTGATGAAACTGCTCAATCCTTTCTTGGGAAAGATAACGGAGAAACAGATGAAACCGGGCGAAAAGATACAGTTTACAATAAACTCTCCTATGGGGAAGAAAGTATAATCAGAATGAAAAACATGAAAAAACATTTTAGTACTATTATCCTGACAGCAGCATTGTCTGCAAGTACATTATCCTGTTTTGCGCAGAAACAGCCGGAATCGGAAACCGGGTTGTCGGCAATGGTGCCCGATAAAGAGCAACTTGATAAAAGAATGCAATGGTTCGACAATGCCCGCTTCGGTATGTTCATTCATTGGGGAGTCTACTCCCCGTTAGCCTGTTCATGGAACGGGAAGCGTTATAACGGATACGGAGAACACATACAGCGTATGGCACGGATTCCTGTCGAAGTATATAAGAAAGAAGTGGTGGCCGGATTCAATCCCGAAGAGTTCGATGCGGAAGAATGGATACGTATAGCCAAGGAGACGGGTATGGGATACTTCATCATTACGTCCAAGCATCACGACGGCTTTGCCATGTACGACTCGAAAGTGAGTGATTACAATATCGTCAAAGCAACCCCATTCGGTCGTGACCCGATGAAGGAACTCCGGGAAGCCTGCCGCAAAGCCGGAATCAAATTTGGCTTTTATTATTCTCACGCGTTCGACTGGGGCGAGAAGAACGGAGTGGGCAACGACTGGGACTATGACAATCCGGGCGGGGATAAACTGCTGGGCGGGCGCGACTGGTGGGAAACCCGTAAGGAATTTCTTCCCGTTGCCCGTAAATATGTAGATGAGAAAGCGATTCCGCAGATACGCGAACTAATCGCTAATTACGACCCCGATATCATGTGGTATGATACTCCCCATAAGCTTCCGGTGGAAGAATGTATCCGTATAGTGAAAGCTACCCGTGAGGCAAGTCCCGATATTATTATCAATGGCCGTGCTATCGCCGGATTCGACCGTTATGACTATTACAATACCAACGACTGCCCCTACGAATTTAGCAACTATGGAGACAGCTATTGGGAAGGTATCCCTACGACCAACAACTCGTATGCCTACAATGAGAATGACAATGACTACAAGCCCGCTTCTTTCTTTATAAAGTTGCTTGTCAAAGCGGCGGCCCGTAACGGCAACATCCTGATGAATATCGGCCCGATGGGGAACGGGAAGTTCAGCACACCGGACAGGACGATTCTGAAAGGAATAGCCGACTGGTGGAAAGTAAACGGCGAAGCTTCTATCAGAGGAACCAAAGCCACCCCGCTTGCAGTTCAGTCGTGGGGAGAAACGACCCGGAAAGGCAACAAACTCTATCTGCACGTGTTCGACTGGCCGGAAGACGGAAAGTTATGTGTCGGCGGACTGCTTACGGACGTGAAGCGTGCCTATCTCTTGAGTAATCCCCAAAAGAGCCTGAAATATGTCCGTTCCGGAAAAGACGTATGGGTGGACGTCCCGTTGAATTGTCCGGATGCTGTCAATACAGTCGTTGTACTGGAATGTACATCGGAACTCAAAGCGGACTCCCGCCGTCGTCTCTCTACCACTCAGCCGGTGGATTACCTGCGTACGTTTGATGCCCGTCTGGAAGGGAATGTCCGTTATGGCGGTGAAGAAGTCGAGGCACAGTGTGTACAGAATATGACACAGAAAGGGGATGCGGTAGTATGGTCTGTCCGTCTGGATAAACCGATGACTTATGAAGTCGGTATCGCCTATGTCGCTCCTGCACCTAAATATGAGGATGAATTGGTGGAAGGTGATGCCGGAAAAGAAGTGCGTAAAGCAAGCAAGGGAGCAGCGGGAGTATATTCGGTTACATTAGGTGGCAAGAGACTGACAAAGAAAGTCAGCAATGGAGCCGATATCATCGAAGCGGTAGGCACGGTGACATTACCTGCCGGAGAGTACGATATACGTATCGAACCGGAATCCGTTACTGCCGTAGAATTATTCCGTCCCCGTTATATCTCATTGAAACCATTGAAAAACTGACTGTAACCGGTAATAGAAAACAGATGAAACACTATATCAACTATCCGCTGCTATCATTCGTATTGTTTTTGTGCTCTTTTTCTGATGCGAGCGGACAAGCGTATCCTTATAAAAATGCGTCTTTGCCAATCAATGAAAGAGTGGAAGACCTGTTGCGACGGATGACGCTCGAAGAGAAAATAGCCCAGATCCGCCATTTACATTCCTGGAATATATTTGACGGACAGGTGCTGGATGAAAAGAAACTATCCGTTTTTGCCGGGAATATCGGCTGGGGATTTGTAGAAGGTTTCCCGTTGACGGGGGAGAATTGCAGCAAGAATATGCGTGCTGTCCAGCAGTATATGACAGAGCGTACCCGGTTGGGAATTCCTGTATTTACCGTAGCGGAGTCCCTGCATGGTTCCGCACACGAAGGTTCCACCATTTATCCTCAGAATATAGCGTTGGGAAGTACTTTCAATCCGGCGCTGGCTTATCAGAAAGCCGCCTGTACCTCCCGTGACCTGCATGCGCAGGGAATGCGTCAGGTCTTGGCTCCCTGCATTGACGTGGTCCGTGATTTGCGTTGGGGACGGGTAGAAGAATCCTATGGAGAAGACCCTTTCCTTTGCGGGATATTCGCCCGTGCGGAAACGGTCGGTTATCTGGATAATGGCATTTCTCCGATGTTGAAACATTTCGGTCCTCATGGCAATCCGCTGGGCGGGCTGAACCTTGCATCCGTAGAATGCGGAGTAAGAGATTTGCACGATGTATATCTGAAACCGTTTGAGATGGTAGTCACCCGGTTGCCCGTGATGGCCGTGATGTCCACTTACAACTCATGGAACCGTGTTCCCAATTCCGCTTCCCGCTATCTGCTGACTGATATTCTGCGGAAGCAATGGGGCTTTAAGGGATATGTCTATTCCGACTGGGGAGCCATTGATATGTTGCAGAACTTTCATCACACAGCCGGCAGCCCGGCAGAATGTGCCGTGCAGTCCATCAGTGCGGGGCTCGATGTAGAGGCTTCCAGCGAATGTTATCCGTATCTGAAAGAACTGGTCGAAAAGGGACAGATGGACATAAGCGTGATTGATGAGTCTGTACGCCGCGTACTCACTGCCAAATTTGCGGCAGGCTTGTTTGAAGACCCGTATGGGGAGAAGTTCGGCAAACAGGAAATGCATGATGCGGAAAGCATCGCCCTGTCTCGTAAGATTGCGGATGAATCTACCGTGTTGTTGAAAAATGAAGGCGGATTGCTACCGTTGAATATCGGCCGGATACGTTCGATTGCCGTCATCGGGCCGAATGCCGCGCAAGTACAGTTCGGTGATTACACTTGGAGCCGGGATAATAAGGATGGTGTCACTCCGTTGGAAGGGATAAAGCGCTTGGTGGGAGACAAGGCTATCGTCCGGTATGCGCGTGGATGCAGTCTGATGTCCCAGGATACCTCTGCTATTTCCGAAGCGGTGGAGATTGCTTCCCGGAGCGATGTCGCTTTGCTCTTTTGCGGTAGCTCCAGCGCATCGCTGGCACGCGATTATAGCCAGGTGAATTGCGGAGAAGGCTTTGACCTGCACGACCTTCAACTGACGGGAGCGCAAAGCGACCTGATCCGGGCAATCTATAAAACCGGAAAACCGGTAGTGCTTGTGCTTGTGTCGGGAAAACCGTTTTGTATACCTTGGGAGAAAGAACATATTCCTGCCATTCTTGCGCAATGGTACGCAGGAGAACAGGCTGGCAACTCCATAGCCGATATTCTTTTCGGTAAGGTGAACCCTTCGGGAAAGCTGACCTTCTCCTTTCCCCAAAGTGTAGGGCATCTGCCGGCTTACTACAATCATTTGCCTTCCGACAAGGGATTTTATAAAAAGCCGGGCAGTTATGAAGCCCCCGGCAGGGATTACGTCTTCTCGTCTCCCGCATCTTTATGGACGTTCGGGCATGGATTGAGCTACACCACTTTCTCTTTGGAGAAGATGACGGTCACTTTGGAACATGATTCCGTCCAAGTAAAGACGCAACTTCGAAATACAGGAAATAAAACAGGGAAAGAGGTTGTTCAACTTTATGTGCGCGACCAAGTAAGTTCAGTTGTCACCCCCATAAAGCAACTGCGCGCATTTATGAAAGTTGAATTGCAACCGGGAGAGAGCAGAGAAGTCGTTCTCAGCTTCCCGGTTGCCGACCTTGCCCTTACATTAGAGGACGGGCGGCGATTGATAGAACCCGGTGCATTTGAACTGCAATTGGGAACCGCTTCCGACCGTATTTTATTAAGGCAAACTATTCATATCGGAGCGGACAGACAGCTCCTTGGAGCAGACGGGCAACCCGTTTCTGCCCCGGACAATCTTCCGTCGTCTTCCGTAACCAAATCCGTGGCAAGCGGAAAAGAGATAACCGTAAGCGGCACTGTCAGAGATGTGCAGGCTACATTGATAGATGGTGTTTCCATCCGTTCGAAGGTATCCGGGCGTGAAGTAGGGCGAACCGATTCAAAAGGGAAATACAAGGTACGTGTATCCGCAGGCGACATCCTGGTCTTTGAAAAGAAAGGATACCTGAAACAGGAAGTACCCGTAAATAACCATACTTCCCTGAATGTGAAAATGACTTATGGCGAGAATGCTATGTAAAATAACGAATAAAGATGAGAAAACTTTTATTAAATAGTTGGTTAATAGCGGTACTTTGCGTGTTGTCGTTAGAAGTGTTCGCAGCCGGTCAGAGTGAGAAAGAAGTTTCTGTCATTCCTTACCCCAAACACATCCGGATGAAGCAGGGAGTATTTGAACTCACTTCCCAAACAGCCTTTGTTGCCGGTACGGAAGAGGTGAAACGCATTGCCGGGTATTTTAGGGAGCAGATGAAACGTTCCACCGGATACCCGTTCCCAATCAGGAATAATGGTAAAGAAAGCAACACGCAGGGAAACAAAGCGTACGAAAACAGCATAACATTGAAGATAGACACCACCTTGCCCTTAAACGAAGAAGGTTATCGGCTGGATGTAGCCAATCATAAAATCGACGTGACAGGCAAGAGCCTGCGCGGACTCTTTTATGGGATGCAGACCTTGATGCAACTCTTTCCGCCTGCCATCCAGAATCCCCATAAAGTAGAAAATATACATTGGAGTCTTCCCTGCGTTTCCATAGAAGACGAACCGCGTTTTGCTTATCGCGGCATGATGCTTGATGTCTGCCGTTATTTTATGGATGTGGATTTCATCAAGAAGCAACTCGACTTGATGGCAATGTTCAAGATGAACTATTTCCATTGGCATCTGACGGACGACCACTTGTGGACGATTGAAGTGAAAAAATATCCTTTGCTGACAGAGGTAGGCTCCGTTCGTCATAATGTAGACGGAAGTATCTGCCGGGGCTTTTACACCCAGGAACAAATAAAAGAAGTGGTGGCATATGCCGCCGCCCGTCAAATCACCGTTATTCCGGAGATAGAACTTCCCGGCCATGCACTTGCCGCAATTACGGCGTATCCCGAACTATCCTGTATAGAGGGACCTTTCCGGCTTCGCAACCAGTGGGGAGTGGAAGACAACGTATATTGTGCGGGAAACGACCGTGTCTTCGACTTTCTGGAAAATGTGATTGATGAGGTTGCCCCTCTTTTTCCCGGTAAGTATTTCCATATCGGGGGAGACGAATGCCCCAAGACTCATTGGAAACGCTGCCGGAAATGTCAGAAACGGATGCGGGACGAACATCTGAAAAATGAGCACGAACTGCAAAGTTACTTTGTGCACCGTGCGGAAGCGATGCTTCTGAAACATGGAAAGGCAATGATTGGCTGGGACGAGATATTGGAAGGCGGGCTGGCTCCCACAGCCACTGTCATGTCATGGACAGGAGAAGAGGGGGGGATTACGGCTGCCAATATGGGACACGATGTCATTATGACTCCCCTGCAATACGCCTACTATGATTATAACGGGCAGGGTGCGCCGGAAGTGGAGCCTGTGGCTATCGGTTATGGCATTTCCCTCGAAAAGGCGTACCACTATGAGCCTGTGGCAGCTAGAATATCTCCTGACAAGCAGCACCACATACTTGGTGCGCAAGCTAACCTTTGGACGGAGTATTCGCCTACTCCGGAACATACGGAATACTTGCTGTACCCCCGTCTGCTCGCAATGGCAGAGCTGACATGGACGCAAAAGTCCCGCAAGGATTTCGCTTCTTTTGTCCGTCGCCTTGATAACCAGCACCCTCGTTTGGATGCGTACAATGTCAATTATCACATACCTTTGCCCGAAGGGCCTCAGTCGGACTATGTAGCGGTGATAGACAAAACATCTCTCTCATTTCGTAACAGCCGCAATCTGGACATGGTATATACGCTTGACGGAAGTACGCCTACTACGCAATCTGCGCTCTACACGGCTCCACTATCGTTCACAAACGATGCCGTCCTGAAAATAGCGACCCGTCTTCCTTCCGGTAAGTTGAGTCGTACACGGACAATAACTGTCAGAAAAGAAACAGTGCGTCCTGCATTGACTGATACTAAGAAATTGCTTCCCGGTGCAGAACTATTACGCGTTTCCGGCAAGTATTACTACGTCACAGACCTGCTGGATGCAGGTTGGGGCAATCCGGAGATTGTTTCTGACTTCAACCTGGATATTGCTCCCGAAGCGAACGGTGCTTTTCTCTATCGGGGATATTTCAAAGTTCCCGCTGATGGTGTGTATTATATGACCACAGAGATGGACGAGCTGAAAATAGACGGTGAATTGCTGATTAGCAATAGCGGCAAACTAATCCGCCATTCGGTAAGCCGTAAATCAATCGCCTTGGAGAAAGGCGTGCATTCATTTGAATTAATCTATATCAATAGCAATATAGGCGGTTTTCATCGTTACTGGAACAACCGCGGTTTCCGCTTAATCAATGAAAAGGGAGAATTATCGTATCCGCAACTATATCATGCCGAAGAAGATTACTTTGTAAAACATCTCCGGTTTCCGGCAGACGCCACCTTGGAACAGAAAGTGGATATGGCAGCCCGTCTGGTTCCCACTCCGGAGCAGTTGAACTGGCAGCAACTGGAGCTGACTGCTTTCCTGCACTTTGGCATTAACACTTTCACGGGTAATGAATGGGGAGACGGCAAAGAAGACCCCGCCCTTTTCAATCCTTCCGGGTTGGATGCCGAACAATGGGTTCGGACGTTGAAAGATGCAGGATTCAAAATGGTAGTCCTCACTGCCAAACATCACGACGGTTTTTGCCTGTGGCCTACGAAAACGACTCTTCATTCTGTTGCTTCCTCTCCTTGGAAACAGGGGAAAGGGGATGTTGTGAAAGAACTTCGTCAGGCATGCGACAAATACGGTATGAAGTTCGGCGTTTATCTTTCTCCGTGGGACAGGAATGCTGCTTGTTATGGGGATTCTCCGAAATACAACGCTTTCTTTGTCCGCCAACTTACTGAGTTGCTGACTAATTATGGGGAAGTGCACGAAGTATGGTTCGACGGAGCCAACGGCGAAGGGCCTAACGGTAAGAAGCAAGTCTACGACTGGGATACTTATTATAAAACCATCCGCCGCCTGCAACCCAAAGCTGTTGCGGCTATCATGGGCGATGATGTGCGTTGGGTAGGCAACGAGAAAGGTATTGGCCGTGAAACCGAATGGGGAGCTACGGTACGTACTCCGAGTATTTACAGCCGTGCTGCCGAAAACAACAAATATCTCGGAATCTCCAGCACCACCAATGATTTGGGCAGTCGCAGGATATTGGCGAAAGCCCGTGAGTTGTTCTGGTATCCGTCGGAAGTGGACGTATCTATCCGTCCGGGGTGGTTTTACCATAAAGAACAGGATGCACAAGTGAAAACACTGAAACACTTGATGGAAATCTATTATCAATCCGTGGGCTACAACTCTGTTCTTCTGCTCAATATCCCGCCGGATAAACGGGGACTTATCAGCGAAGCGGACGCCGCCCGGCTGAAAGAATTTGCCGAATGCAGAAATCATATATTCGCATCGGACAAGATAAAAGACGGAATGAACCTATGGTGTGCCGCACCGCAAGACAGCCGGATTTATCAGTTGGAACAGGAAACTTCTGTCAACGTAATAATGTTGCAGGAAGACATCGGTAAAGGACAGCGGGTGGAGAAGTTCACAGTAGAGGCGCTGACGCTCGAAGGATGGCAAATCGTAGGACAGGGAACCACAATTGGCTATAAACGATTGCTGCGTATCCCTACCGTGAAAGCCAATAAAATCCGGGTGACTATCGACGAATGTCGCTTGACAGCCAACGTATCCCGGATAGCAGCCTACTATGCCGCTCCGCTGCAAGACGAATCACCGCAGGCAGCACAAGAAAGTATGTCCAAAGATGCTTGGCGTCTGTTGTCATCATCTCCTGTCACGATTGACTTGGGAGAGCAGACTGTTATTGCAGGATTTACATACGCTCCCGCAGGAGCCGAAGCAAAGCCGACCACTGCTTTCCGCTATAAATTTCAGATAAGTAACGATGGGAAGACATGGACAGAAGTACTGACCAATGGCGAGTTCAGTAATATCATCAACAACCCCGTTCCGCAAACGGTGCAATTCAAAGATAAAGTATCTACTCGCTTCATCCGTTTGGATGCCACCTCTTTGAATGGCAATCCGGCACAGGTTTCGATAGAAGAATTGTCGGTGCGATAAGACATACAATTAATAAGCTGATGTTTGCTCAACAAAGGGTAAACATCAGTATTAAATAAAAAAACATGCAAATAAAACATTTTGTCTATGCAGGCATCATTGCCCTGTATGGATGCACTTCTAACAACTATGAGAGTCGAGCTTGGGAGACAGCAAAGAGTTCGACAAGTAACCAAACAGAGCTTACCTCTTTTTTGGAACACTATAAACTTTCCGGCGACAGTGAAAAGTATGAAGCTGCTTGTTTCCTGGTTAGTAATATGCCAGGCAAGCATTCGGCAGGAGAGAATATCGTTTATGATATTGACGTTGTAAAGTCCGATTCTTTGATTTCTTCTTTAGAGGAATCGTTCCTGTTGAAAGAAGAATCTTCTTTTCTGAAAGATTATAGCTTTGAGCAATTCTTAGAATACATTCTTCCCTATAGAATAGTAGACGAGCCTCTGGAATATTACTGGAAGCAGGATTGTAAACGGCATTTTAGGTCTGCGAATATGGTTGATATCATTCAAGCAGCAAAAGATATCAATTCTCAAGTGAAGTTAAACCTTTCTCCGGCAAATAATGGAGAACTTCCACAATCTTATTCTTCTCTTATTCGCAACGGATATGGTAAATGTGACGATCGATCCGCGTTATTAGTCATGGCTTTGAGGGCATCCGGGATACCATGTTCCTATGAGTTTGTTCCTTATTGGGGGAGCAGTAATAATGGACATTCCTTTGTTTCGGTTATCCTGCCTGACGGGAAAATCTATCCGTTGCCAAATACAGATAAAGTGACAAACGATGCTTATTTGTCACGAAAGACACCTAAAATATATCGTAAAGTCTACAGTGTACAGACAACGGAAGGAAGAACTTCTGATGTTCCCGATTTATTCCTATATAATGATATTGTCGATGTCACGGAATTACATCAGATAGGTTCGCGTAATGTACAAATATCAGTAGACAAATCCAAGACAACAGATACTAACTATTTATCCGTCTTTTCACCTGCCGGTTGGATACCGGTTGCTTCTTCCACTTCTACTACATTCTCGTATGTGGGGACAGGAGTAAAGGTGACTGATGATGGTAAGAAAGAAGCAATTGACCTTGGTGACGGGATAGTCTATCTGCCTGTCCAATGGAAAAAAGGAGAGCTTTTTCCTGTAGCCAATCCGGTGGTAGTAACCGGAAATTCGGTTCGGGAAATATCGTTGGATACCTTTCGTTGTGAGAAGGTGGTGTTGAAACGTAAGTTTCCCTTGAATATGCGTATTGTCGATTTTGCCAAGACAATGGTGATGGGGAGATTTGAAGGAGCCAATCAATCCGACTTCTCGGATGCAGAAGAAATTTATAGAATAACGGAGATACCGGAAAGCAAGATACAAAAAGTAAATATAAGCACGGATAAGGCTTTTCGATATGTGCGTTATTTAAGACCTAAAGGAACATTCAGTATAGCCGAATTTTCTGTTTATCATTCAGATGGAACACCTGTATCGTTTCGTCCTATAGCTTGTGAAGCCATTCAGGATGATAGTGCAATGATGAATGTCTTTGATGGAAATCCCCTCACTTATTATCAGGTTGGTGGCGGTGTGGATATGTGGGTCGGGGTTGATTTGTATAAATCAGTTCGGATAGGGGCACTTGGCTTTGCCCCGCGTAATGATGATAATGCTATCATTTCTACAGATACTTACGAACTGTTTTACTGGAACGGCGAATGGAAAAGTTTGGGGCGGAAAAAAACTGAAGGAGATAGCCTTATTTATGATAAAGTTCCTGAAAATGCCCTGTTATGGCTTCGAAATCTGACAAAGGGACGTGAAGAACGTCCTTTCACATACGAAAATGGCCGCCAGATATGGTGGTAAATATATTCTAACTTTTAATTATTAACTTATGAGAAAAATTATTTTTTCCCTGGCTTTGCTTCTGACAGGAGGCATAGGCTATGCACAAACAAGAAATGTGCAGAACACAGATGTAGGTAAGCACAAAGAGTATGTAATGAAGACGTATGGGGTGGATGCTGAAAAGGCGGATGCTTACGAAGAAATTCTAACGTCTTTAAATCGGGAGAATGATGGGTTGAAGAGTCGGAAGATGACTTCTCAACAGTTCCGAACAGAGCAAAGCAAATTGTACAAGAGGTACGGAACAATCATTAATCAGACCTTTTATGGCGGTAAATATCGTACTTGGAGTTACTGTACCCAAGATGGGGAACGTTACCAGATGTTGAGTGACAATCGTCTCATTCCTTACAATAAGATGCGTACATTGTATGAAATGGAGAGAGAGCAATTTAAAGAACATAATGCGTTATGGAAAGGGACGGATGAAGAGTCCGTGAAGTATGAAAAAGAGAATGAGATGAATAGAAAGCATAAAGAGCGCATTGTTCAATTGCTGGGAGAAGAAGACGCTGACTGGTATTTTACTTATAGAGCGTTGGAGACACGAACATTTATCAATATGGACAGATATGGGATTTCTTATAAGGATGCAATGGATATTGCCGGATTTGAAGAAGAACACAAAAGGATGCGTGAAAAGGCATATCGTTCAGGTAAACCGTATGGGGAAATAGAAATCGATTTATTAAATCTTGAAGAGAAGTTGGAACAAAACGTAACGAAAACGCTCCCCAATATTCAAACACGTTGGAACGCAATAAATCATGCCAAGTTGGATTATGACATGAAGTCTCGGTTCGGACTGAATTCAGTGCAGATAAAAGAATTCAAGACAGCTTATGGCAAGTATGCGATAGAGGAATATAGGATTATGGGACAAGCAGGAATCTCCGGTTCAGAGAAGTATAGCCGGTTATCCCGCTTAAGTGAAGAATTCTGCAAAAAGGTAGAACCTCTGTTTCAGCCGGACAACTATAAAAAATGGTTTGGATGGTGGGATTATAAATTTCAACTAAAAATGAAAGGAAAAGGATTAAAATGATATGGATATGAAGAAAAGGACTTATATTTACGCTGTGCTGTGCGTGATGGCGATTCTCATTGTTACGGTCAATTGTACGGATGAAGAATTGGTAAAATCCCCCTCACTGTCACAAACAGATATGAAAGGCTTTACTTTGCAGGAAGCCAAAGACTTTTTTGAAAAGAAGATGATGCAAGGTAGCACAAATACTCGTACAGGTGGAAAAATGAGTAAGACATCTCTGTCTCCGCAGGATTTTACTCCAAAGTGGGATAATGTAGTTGGTTCTGCTCAAAGGAATTTGGCGGGTTATGACATTTCAATAGAGACAAACACCCGATATCAGGTTACATCTTATGATTTTAAAGGAGGAGTAGCACGTGTCAGTGTAGTGCCTGTTTCTCAAAAACTTATTATAGTGAAAGATGTTGAGACGGAAGCCTTGGGGCAATACATCCTCACTCTTATACCTACTAAAGATTGCTATGTAAAACACAAAAAGAATATTTGTGACTTGTTTATCAATTGCAGTGATAAAGCTTGTTTCTCTGGTGTAGCTATCTATACGAATCCTCTGAATGGTCGTCTTGTGAGGGTTAATCGCTATATCGACGGTGTGAAAATGCAGGGCGTTTTTATACCGGGTGATATGGAAACCCTTGGACAGCGAGTAAAGGTTTTGCGTTCAATATTAGAAGGAATGACTTTCAGACGTATGGCTGTTGCCACTACCCGTTTTGGCGAATGGGATTATGGAGATGGATATCCTTCTTTACCCCCTTTGCCTGATAATGACGACTGGAACTATGGATTAGGCAATTATACAGATTTGGGAGACGGTTACTTTTGGGATGAAGATAATAATGAGATTTTGTATGATTCCGATGGGGACGGAAAACCGGATAGCGTATGGATTCCTCCAGTGGATATTACGCCTGATACCCCTGGTGGAACTGGTCAACCGGAGCAACCCAGCGTACCTGGTGGAACTGGCGGCGAGACTGTACCGCCTATTGGTCCTGGTGAACCTTTCGAACCAGGCGAAGGGACTGATCCGGTATTTCCAGTTGACCCGGACCCAATACCTGATGTTTGTCCACTTTGTGGTAGTATAGGTTGTGGTGGAAGTTGTGTTGGAGATTTACCTCAACCGACTCCGCCTGTGGTAGATGAACCTGTAGCTCCAGCGGTTTCTGATACAATAGCTAAGAAGTTATTTCGAAATTCCAAGATGACAGAAGCTAATTGGAAAACTCTCAATCGTATGCTTAGAAAAATAATGAATAATTGTATGGGGGAAGCATTGGTTAATGGTTTGCTTAAAGCTCTTAATGGAAAGACATTGTCTATTCAAATTAATAATGAAGGCTATTCGGCATTTATTTTTGGTGAAGGAAGTGCTGCTGGGATTTCATTGGGTATGAGTATGGAAAGTAATGCCCTTTTTCATGAGATGTGGCATGCTTATCAATCTTATCAAGAAGCATCACAAAGCTCTTATGTAAATGCGGTGGTAAATTTGGAAATTGAGGCTCATTATGCGCAATATCAATATTTACAATCGTTATCTGAATATAAGTTAGGGAGTAAATGGCAAATTATGTATGTTAAAGATGATAGGATGATGTCAATATCTGATTTTGACGTTTACTTTGATACTAAAGGTAATTTATTACCGCATTCTACTATAGATGGTGCTCAGAAGTGTATGAATAATGCTGTGAAAGCTTTTAAAAACGACAAAGCTTATAAGGATTATTTGTATGATAAAAATCGCTCTCTTCTCTCTACATTTTCAAATTTGCGTAAACTAACAAAAGATTGTTAATATGAAATCAATAATTACAATTATTATTGCTATATGTGCATTAAAAATTTCTGCACAAGAGAACTATTATAAATCAACAAAGACATTTCATGAAAATGGTTATACATACCAGTGTGATGTGCAAGATGATTCAGATTTTATAACTCTTTATAATAAAGACAACAAGTTGACTTATGTTGATAAAATATTCAAAAGTACTGGTGAACAGGTTTCTATGCTAGATAATAACGTTGAATTTGAAGAAGAGAATTGGACAAGACCTAAATGTTTCTCAATCGTTAATAACGCTTTTTCTGATATTGAGAAACGAAAGCTAAAAGGTGCAAGGTTTGCAATAGTGATGTATATTGATCCGAATTCAGGAAAAGTATCAGAAGTGAAATTTAGGTTTGCATCTTTTCAACCTTATGCTACGATTCCAGTATCGGTATATCGTACAATAGAAATAGAATTGAAAAAGAATATTTGGTTTACACCTACAGAATATGGTAAAAAATTGAATTATATTTATATCGGTTGGAAACAACAACCTGAATAAATTTCATACTCTAGATTTTTTATTTTTGAGTTAAGAAGAAATAGTGGAAGTTGGTAAGGATATATAGTTACTCCAATGAATAAATGATGTATTTCTATCATATTCTTCATTCCACTATTTCTATATTTCAGAATTTAGTGAACCCAATAAAAGTTGTTAATATAAAAACTATTATGGCTATGCCTTTTGGTAAACGACAGACGTGATAGTACGTTCTGATTAAATATAATAATATGAATATTTTTGATAAGACTTTTCTGTTAATAATTTTGCTATTTATACCTGCACCGCAGATATCTGGGCAAGAGTGTATAAAGAAAGCATTGACTATGATAGATGCTATGCAAGTACCCCATGTGGCAGCTAAGGGTGTCCATTATAAGAAATGGGTTGGTATTTGTAATCCAAAAGGAATAATCCCTGATAAATTGTATAACAATATTCAGGGAACTGACTATTGGTCTGCTTCTGAAGATCCCGATCTTGCTCCTGCTTTGTTTGCTAAGTTTCTTATACCTAACACCAACTTAACATTGGCTGCTGTGAATTTTGGTGGAGCCACGGATTCTCAAACTGATGTTTTAATCGTAGTTGATAGCAATGGTAATATAAAGAGTACGCTTGAAGTCGGATTTAGTTGGGGATGGATTACTCCCAAACAATTTCGAATAACTAATGATTATCATGTGGTAATCTCTAATTTAGTACCGACAGGCTCAGCTTCCATTCCTTTTAATTCGTTTGCGCAATTTGAAGCAAGAAGGGTGGATGAAACCTATTCGATTAATTCTTCTGGTCAGTTTGTTAAAGATAAAAGGGAGGAATTTCCATCTAAAATCTATACTCGGAAGCAATTAGATACAAAGTCCTTCAATGTATGGGACTGTGAAAAATATGATACCCAATGAGATTGTTTGAAATGAAATCATTAATTATACTTATCACTTTTGCAGTATGTGTATTAAGAATATCAGCACAAGAAAATTTCTACGAATTCACAAAAACTTTCAATGAAGACAGCTATACTTATCAATGTGATGTAGATAAATCGAAACTTGTAACACTTTATAATAAAGAAAATAAGTTGACTTACATTGAAAAGAAGTATAGAGATACGGGGAAACAGGCTTCTATGTTATGTGATAATAAAAAAGAATTTGAAACAGAGACATGGACAAAACCGAAATGTTTCTCAATTGTCAATAAGGCATTTTCGAGTGTTGAAAAGCAAAGAGTGAAAGGTGTTGAACTTACAATTTCATTGTATATTGATCCTGATTCAGGAGAGGTTCTTGAAGTTGAATTTCAGTTTACTAATTTCCGTCCTTATGCAACGATTCCTATATCGGTATATCGTAGGATTGAACTGGATTTGAAAAAGAATATTAGGTTCACTCCTACTGCAGAAGGTAAAAAACTTAATTATATATTTCTTTGGTGGAGACAAGAAATAAAATAATAAATATTCTTCAGATGTATAAAGTATATCGTAGAAGTATATTTCAGCACTATTTGGTTTGGATGAGCTATGTTCCTTATATCGTATTTTTTGTCTATCAAAGAATCGTTAATGGACCATTTAATATTTATGTCAAAGGACTAGTTTTATATTTGGGAATTATATTATTAATTGCTGCTACAGGATTTAACTATATAATTCTGGAATCAGATCGCATCACTTTTAAAAATTCGTTTTATTTTTTGGGGAGTAAAACTTTTATGTATAAAGATATTATTAAAGTTATGCTCAAAGATGATACCCAAAGAAAACCTATTTATTTACGTATAGTTACTTATAATAAAATGTCACGTCGGTATGTTATAGCTAGTGTAAAAGAAAGTGACCTGAAAAAGATTACGAGAGATTTAAAAGAACTCAATATCGAATTAGAAATAGACAAAGATATTATACGAGATTATTTTAAATGATTAAGTCTTAATTATGTTTGATGAATAAATGCAGACTTTTCATTCACCACTTGGGTGGATGAAAAGCTGTATTACTCCAATACTTGATATTTGTCCGGTTTGAGGTAGTATAGGTTGTGGTGGAAGTTGTGTTGGAGAATTAAATTAAGATTAGATGTGGAAAGCAGTACTTTCTTTCATGAGATGTTTTATGCTTTACAATCTTATACAGAACAGGAAATATGGAATGGATCTAATTTAAATATGGAAGTAGAGGCGCATTTTGCTCAGCAGATTTACATTGAACAAATGTCTGAGAATGAATGGAAGTTGTGGAAAGGAAGAACAAAATTTGATTCTCGTTGGAAAGCAGTTCAAAGCTAATATTCAAAAAATAACAATTGATTGTAATAAATAAAAGAATGAATATGAAACAGATTATGATATTAATAACCTTCTTGGTTTATACTATATGTATAATGGCACAGACTAATTATTATACAACTACAAAATCATTTAATGAGCAGGGGTATACTTATCAATGCGATGTTAGTGAATCTGGTTTTGTAACTTTATATAAGAAAAATAATAAGTGGACTTATATTCCGCAGAAAATAAAGAGTACTGGTGAAATATTTTATGTGACTGCAGAGAATTATGTTCCTTTATGGATGGAAGATGCCATTGGAATTGCTTCTGATAAGAAAATGGAGCACGCTATTAATGACGCATTTGTAAAGTATAAGGAGCAATTGGAAGGACGACAGATATTTATAATAACATGTCACTAGTGTCCCGTTAAAATCGGGACGAGTTATTAATTAATCAAATAATCCCGGAATAAGGGGATTAAATTGTTCTTTGACATCATTGAAATTAGTCTTATTAAACAGCTCTTGTAAAGGCGTTTT